>Ga0326727_10002127_pt1 | contig 69773 bp, 45 predicted proteins | sample MB2enrmetagenome_FD_207643 | JGI IMG/M metagenome (GOLD analysis project Ga0326727, IMG submission 207643) | Lab enriched peat soil microbial communities from McLean, Ithaca, NY, United States - MB29MY | ecosystem: Environmental > Terrestrial > Soil > Wetlands > Peat | place: USA: New York...
CGGCCGTGGCCGTTTGCGATTCCAGCAAATTCGGGAAGCGCAGTCTCTCGCTCATCGCTCCCCCCGCCTCTCTTCAACATGTCATCACCGACTCCGGTATTCCGAAAGCGGACCTGAGCGCACTGAAGAAATCCGGAATTGAAGTAACGGTCGTCTGAGGCCTTACTCCGTGGCAACGGACAATCCTTTAGGTTTCCCCCCGTGCTCCTCCGTGTCCCCCGTGGTTAAGGTTTTACCCTTGGCGGGTCGGCCACTTTAGAGCATTTCTCGAGTTGCTGTAAAGGGGCGGGATAGCATCAGGCCTTACAAATCCTCGTAATGTTTCACGTGAAACATCATGCAGATGATAATGTACGTACAATAGGCGTTTGAAATCGCCGTATGCGCAACAAGGAAAACTGGTTGCAGCGATTCTGGTGGCCGCGCATTTGGGGGCCCCAAAAGCCTGTTTTTACAATTCTATAGCTATGGAAATATATGACAGGCTGCGGACAATCTAACAGGCAACGAAGTGCATCTTTAATTTACAACGACTTACGGCACGAGTAAAATTCGCGCCTACACAAAATATTTCCCAAATTGAGAAGCCTCAACAATCTGAGACGGGGCAAACCCCGTCTCTCCCTCTACAGCAACTCGAGAAATGCTTTAACAACGAAATATAACTCGGGTCTGCCCTTATAACATTGACCGACTAACATTGACCGAAATAACCGTGGGTGCGCCACTTCTCGCACTTTTCGAGAAAGCCGTGCAGGGAAGGGCGTCCTCCGCCTCGCGATAATACGGACGATGAGCGCAGTCCCCGCTGTGGTTGCCGGTTTCCCTGTACTATACTGTGGTTCCAGCGCCTTTTTTGCACCGGCCTATGGGAGAAGTCTCCATTGGGGAACCCTATCGAACCTAGCGCAACCATGGACGGAGACCGTTCTCCGGCCGATTTTCCGGCACCCTTAAAAAGGACATCGGACCCAGACCTAACGCACACCGGGAACGATCTCTCGCCGGCCAAAACGGCAGGCAAATCCCCACTTCACGTCCTCACCCTGACGCCATTTTTCCCGTCGCATGGCGATGAGGTAAGTGGTTGCTTCATCGCGGAATCAACCAGGCAACTGCAGCGGCTGGGGATGATTTCCAGAATCATTGCCGTGACCCCGATCCACCATGCTCGTAAGCAACCGGACCCATCGGCCCCTGCGCGTTGGGTGAGGTATCCGCAGATTCCTGGGAATCTGGGCCTGTCGAATGCGGGGCGTTGGCTCTATGCGCGATTGCTGGCTGAGGTGCCGCGAATCCACCGGGAGCGCCCGATCGATGTCATCCACGCGCATTCCGCTCTGCCTTGCGGCCATGCCGCTGCCTTACTCTCGCGGCATTTGAACGTTCCATTTGTCGTGACCCTGCACGGCTTGGATGTGTTTAACACCTGTTTTCTCGGCGGAGCGCCTGTCCAGTGGCGGCGCAGGGCGTCGATCGACGTCTATCTCGCCGCGCACATGGCCATCTGCATTAGCGAGAAAGTGCAATGCTTTTTGCGAGAAGGAATGCCGGAGGAGGCCCCGAGCGCGGTCGTTTACAACGGTACCGATACCGATCTTTTTTCGCCAGCGCCAAGCGCTGCGTACGCGCAACACGAACAGGAAATCCTAATCGTCGGCAATCTAATAGCTCCGAAAGGCCATGAACTTGTCTTGAGGGCGATCCGCAAGATCGAAGCGTCTTTCCCGCAATTGCGCTGCCGGATCGTCGGCGAAGGCCCGGACCGCGCCCGCTTCGAAGCTTTGGCCCGCGAATTGGGCATTGCTCGCCGCGTGCAGTTCGAAGGTAGAAAGAGCCGCGCCGAAGTGGCCGATGCCATGCGGGCTTGCTCCGTGTTCGTGCTCCCCAGCCGCTACGAAGGCTTGGGCTGCGTGTATCTGGAAGCCATGGCTTGCGGCAAGCCAGTGATTGCCTGTCGCGGCCAGGGCATCGATGAAATCGTCCAGCATGGGAAAAATGGCTGGCTGATACCAGTGGACGGGCTCGACGAACTGGCGCAGGGACTTTCAACCTTGCTTCGCTCGCCAGATCTCCGCTCGAGTTTGGGCGCGTCGGCGCGTGAAACCGTCCTCAACGGACTGACTTTGTCCGATCAAGCGCGCCGGCTGGCGCAAATTTATGGCGATGCTATTCGAGGAGCCAGCCAACCGTTATGAAGTCGCTATCCGATGCTGCCATGCCGGTCACAATTGCCGCGAACGAAATCGTCGAACTCGCGCAATTCATCGCATCGCAATCGGGAAGCGCGCCGGCTGCCGTCGAAAGCCATCTGCGCTGGTTCCTGCTTGAGAACCCGGCGCGCGACCCGGCCCTCTCCCTCGGTTGCGGATTACGTTCACCCCAAGGCGAACTGGTCGGTTGCATGCTGCATGTCCCGCAAATTTTCCGCTTTCAACAGCAAACATTTCCGGTGATTTTGGCGAGCTCACTTTATGTCGACCCGCGTTTTCGCGGCAACGGTGGTGTCGTGCTCTTCCGCAAGTTTATGGAGTTAGGGAGCAAATGGCCGATTTTCACCAACTCCGCCAACCCCGTGGCAGCGGTATTTTGGAGATCGCGTAGAGCGGTTCCCATTCCGTATTCCGATCACGAATTGTTGGGCGTGCTTCGCTGGCAAGGCATGATTGAAGAAGGACTCGTTCGCCGTGGAGTGCCGCACCTGGCAGCGCGAATCGCCAGCGGTCCCGCCGCGCTTGTTGTGCATCCCTTCAAGCGATTGAAACTCGCTGGCGGTTGCGCGGAAGATCTGACTCCTCTAGCTTCAGCCGAGGATGTCATGCGGCTGCCCATTCATGAACCCCAGCCCGAGATGACCGCAAACCGCGATCTGCCGTACATCCGTTGGCGGTATTTTTCGAGGCAAGATGACACGGTTGCCGTCTTCGCTTTTCGCAACAAACTCAGCGGATCTGAAGTACTGGTGACCGTCAATCGCCGTCCGCGTGGATATCGCGGACAGATCAACACCCTGAATTTGCTGGATATTTTTCCCGCGGTGGCTCCCGAAGTTTGTGTGTCGATCGTCGCTGGTTTGGCCGAACGCTATCGCGGCGCGGTCGATGCCATCGTGCTGCGCGGCCTGGATGAAGCACGGCAGGATTTGTTTCGTCGCCATGGTTTCATGCGTCGCCAGTTCGATGCGCCCAATGGCTGGTTCGTGGACAGGTCTGGTTCTTTGCCAACTCGAAACTGGTATCTGGTCCCCGCCGACGGCGACTGGCTGATTTAGCAGGTCCCAGGTGTTAGGTGTCAGGTCTCGGGAAAACCAAAACCTGAGACCTGACACCTATTATGATAACGATCGCCGCGAAAGGAATTTCGATTTGAGGCGCTTCCTGCGCACGAGTGTGATACAGGCGGTCGCGAGTCTTCACTTGGACGAAGTGCCGCTCCGGTGCCAACGCTGGCGGGCGGCGCGCGGAGCTCCTCTCGTGCTCGTGGTCGAGATGCACGAAACTCTTCGGCGCGACGCCGATCGGCTTCGGCGCCAGTTGGAGTGGGTCGCCGAACGTTTTACGATCGTCTCTCCCGAGACTTTCTTTGCACTCTGGGACCGCACACGGACCCCGCCAAATTGGTCCAAGCCCGCTGTGTTGTTTACTTTTGACGATGGCCGCGAAAGCAACTACACGGTGGCAGCGCCCATGCTTGAATCCATGGGGACGTGCGGCCTGTTTTTTGTGGTGCCGGAGTTTGTCGGGCTGACGGCGCGGAAGGCTCGCGACTTCTATTATTCTCGGATCGATCCCCGCGACCTGGAGCCCTCCGAATCCGCAGAGCAATGGACGCCCATGGACCCCGATCAACTCGCCGACCTCACCCGGCGTGGACATTCCATCGGAAACCACACCTTGTCTCACGAAAGTCTCGCCGCTCTTTCCCCGTCAGATTTGCAGCGCCAGATTTCTACCAGCGCCGCGAAGATCTCATCTTGGACGCAAAAACCCGTGGAAGCCTTTGCCTGGCCTTATTCCTGGAACGCGATCAACCGGGAAGCATGGGACTTGATTCGGAAAACGCATCGCTTCTGTTTTTCGCCCTGCCCCGGAATGACCAATTGCTCCAAAGACTCGCCGCACCTGATTTGGCGGACCGAAATCGAAAGTTACTATTCCGATGCGCAATACCGGTTCATGTATTCAGGCATGGTTCATCCCGTCTGGGCGGGCCGGCGCAGACGTCTCCAAGCGGTCCTGAGAACATGAACGTCCGTTGCTCTAATACTGTGACCGTGCGATTTGTACCTTTTCACGAGAGTGTAGCGCCGCCGTCCCGGCGGCTGTCCGGCGGGCGTCTTCGCCCGCCGCGCCGAGGGCGAGACGCCCTCGGGACAGCCGGCAAGATGCCGGCGCTACTCGTTTTGCACGCCGTATTTATCATGCGGTCACGGTACTCGTGGCCATCGCGCACAATCTCGCGTTCAACAACGCCCTCAGTTCAGCTAACATGGTAAGACTGTCTGCCTGCCAACCGAATGGACTTGATCGAAGCAAAATCTGAATCCGACATGTCGCGCTCAAGCGCCGCTCGGCAGTTGCTGCCCGTCAGCGTGATCGTTCCCGTCCGCAACGAGGCCCGCAACCTGCCGCGCTGTCTGGACTCGCTCGCGGGCTTCGGCGAAGTCTACGTCGTCGATTCCCAAAGCACCGACGACACGGTTGCCATCGCGCAATCGCGCGGCACCAAGGTTGTCCAATTTCACTATGCCGGAGGCTGGCCGAAGAAACGCCAATGGGCCATGGATACGCTGCCTCTGGCTTACGATTGGGTGCTGCTCGTGGATGCCGATGAAGCCCTCACTCCCGCGTTGGCCGAAGAAATTTGCCACGCCATCCAGGCTCCCGGCTTCGATGGCTACTACATCGCGCTCCAGATGTATTTTCTTGGCCGTGTATTGCGCCACAGCGGCGCCAGTTTCCACAAGCTCTCGCTCTTTCGCCACGGCAAAGGCCGCTTCGAATGCCGCCTCAAGAACCAGGACACTTCCATGGCCGACATGGAGGTGCATGAGCATGTTGTGGTCGATGGAAAGACCGGGAAGTTGCGCAACTCGCTCGTTCATCACAATGTCGAGTCGCTTTCCCGCTATATTCAAAAGCACGATGAGTACTCGAATTGGGAGGCACGCGTGTGGTTGGAAGGAGAAGCGGGCTATGGCGATCTGCCGCCGTCGCTGTTTGGGACCCAGGCCCAACGCCGCCGCTGGCTGAAAAAGAAGTTCTTGGCCGTTCCCGGTTCTCCGCTTCTTTTTTTTCTTTACCGCTATGTTTTCCGGCTGGGATTTCTGGACGGCACACCGGGACTCATTTATTGTGGGTTGCAGGCCACGCAGCTCTTTAACGTGAAAGCCAAAATTTACGAACTCAATGCCCGGAAGAGCTGAACTGGAAAGGGCCGACCCTTGCTCTTCCGAAATTTCTGGAAGCGTCCACTTGATGCCCAAGCTCACGATTGCCGAAACTAAGCGATACGGCGTTGACGGCGAGCCGCTGGAAGCGGTTGCATACCATCGGCAATTGGCGAGCGGCTGGGAGCGGCGTTACCGCAAGCGGTCTTTCCAAGCGCGCCAGACCGTGCTCGTCGAGTGCCTGCAAGCACGCGATCTCACGGGCGCCACCTGGCTCGATGCAGGCTGCGGCACGGGCACGCTCTCACGCTTGCTGGCCGAGCGCGGATGCCGGGTCCTCGGCGTGGATGCCGCCCTGGAGATGATCGAAGCTGCGGGCCAACTGGCGCAGGACGGGAACACGTCCGCCCTACTCGAGTTTAAACGGGTCGATACCATTGCCCGGCTGCCTCTGGCGAGCGGTTCGTGCGATGGCGTCCTGTGTTCCAGCGTGCTGGAATATGTCTCCGACGTGGACGCATGCCTGAAGGAATTCGCCCGCGTGTTGCGGCCGGGCGGCCTCTTGCTGGTGTCCGTGCCCAATCGGCATTCGATGGTTCGGCTGGCAGAGGCAGGATGCCACCGCTTGGGCAAGTGGCTGGGACAGAGTTGGGTTGCGTTCCTGAATTATTCGCGCAACCAGTATTCTGCCGGTCAGTTTGAGCTCCGGCTGGCTGCTTGCGGTTTCTGCTCGGAAAAGGTCGTGGCCTTTGGCAGTCCATTGCCCAAGTGGGCCCAGCGCAGCCGCTATGGCGGATCTTTGCTGATGTTCGTGGCCAAAAAACTCGACTAGACGCATGAAACAACTTCTCCAAGACGCGCGCACCGGCGAGTTGAAGATCGCCGAAGTTCCGGCTCCGCAATTGTTGCCCGGCTGTGTGCTGGTGCGGGTCGCGGCGTCGCTCGTCTCGGCCGGCACCGAGCGCGCGTCGGCGGAATTTGCCGGCAAAAGCTTGCTGGCGAAGGCGAAGGCCCGCCCCGATCTGGTGCGCGACGTGCTCGCCAAGTTGCGGCGCGATGGCTTGGCTTCCACTCTGCAAACCGTGCGCTCTCGTTTGGATCAGCCGCAATCCGTCGGCTACAGCAGCGCCGGAGTAGTGGTCGCCGTTGGCGATGGCATCGACGGCATCGACGTGGGCGACCGCGTCGCCTGCGCGGGCGCGGGATACGCCGTACATGCCGAGTTTGCCTGCGTGCCGCGCATGCTGGTGGCGAAGATTCCGGAAGCGTCATCGCATACTGCCGGCAATGTTTCTTACGAAGAAGCCGCCTTCGGGACGCTGGGCGCGATTTGCCTGCACGGCATCCGCACCGCGGAAGTCGCGCTCGGCGACACGGTCGCGGTCATCGGTCTCGGGCTGCTCGGACAAATCACGGTCCAATTGCTGAAGGCCGCCGGTTGCCGCGTCTTTGGCATGGATCTGTTGCGGCCGCGCGCCGATCTCGCCATCGCCAGCGGAGCCGAGGCCGCGTGCACTGGCGCGCGCGAGTTCCGCGATCTGTGTTTCCAAAAAACGGGCGGCGTGGGCGTGGACTCGGTACTCATCACCGCGGAGACCGCAAGCAGCGAGCCGGTGAACCTGGCCGCCGAACTGACGCGCGATCGCGCCATTGTGGTCGCCGTGGGGACCGTCGGCATGGAGTTGCAGCGCAAACTGTATTACGAGAAAGAATTGGACTTTCGCATTTCGCGCTCCTATGGCCCCGGCCGCTACGACACCGCCTATGAACAGAAAGGCCGCGATTATCCCATCGGCCATGTGCGCTGGACGGAAACGCGCAACCTGGTTGCCTTTCTGCAATTCATCGCCGACGGCAAACTTCGCCTGCCCTCCCTGATCACGCACCGCTTTCCACTGGAACAAGCGACGCGCGCCTATGACCTGATTACGGGCAGCACGGGCGAGCCGTTTCTAGCCGCGCTGATCACATATGCCGCCGCTGAAGTGGAGGAACGGGCGTCCTCGCCCGTCCAAGCCGAGCGTAACTTGGTTGCCTGCCCGTCGGAGAAGATTCCGGTTCGTGTGGGGACGGGCGTCCTCGCCCGTCCAAGCCGAGCGCAGCTCGGCAGCGCCGTCGCGTCATCATCCGGTTCTATCGGTCTGGGCGTGCTCGGCGCTGGAAATTTTGCGCAGAACACGCTCCTGCCCGCGCTCAAGGCCATCCCGGGCGTTTCTTTCATCGGCGTCTGCAACGCCACCGGCCCGCGCAGCCGCAACGCGGCGGAAAAGTTTGGGTTCTCCTACTGCTCGAATTCGGAAACCGATCTTTTGCGCGATCCAGAAATCGAAGCCGTGCTCGTCGCCACGCGTCACCACCTTCATGCCAGCCAGACGCTCGCGGCCCTGCGCGCGGGCAAAGCCGTCTTCTGCGAAAAACCGCTTTGCCTGAATGAAAGCGAACTGGCGGCGATAGCGTGTGCAGCGTTGACGCGTCTGCCGGACAAGGAAACCGCGCTTGCTGGTGGAGAACCGGGCGTCCCCGCCCGGCTGGACGGGCGAGACTGCCGATCTATGCCGCTCCTCATGGTCGGCTTCAATCGCCGCTTCGCGCCGATGGCGGTTCAGCTAAAAAAGTTCTTGTCCGATATCAACGAACCGCTGGCCATCCACTACCGCGTGAATGCGGGCTACATCCCCGCCGATCATTGGGTCAACGATCCCGAGCAAGGCGGCGGGCGCATTCTTGGCGAGGTCTGCCATTTTGTGGACTTCCTCTGCTTTCTCGCGGGCGCGAGTCCCATCGAAGTGCAAGCGCAAGCCGTGGGCAATCCGGGGCAATATAGCTGCGATAACGTCGTTGCATCGCTCAAATTCGCGAACGGATCGCTCGGCACAATCGGCTATTTCGCCAGCGGCGACAAGTCGGCTTCGAAGGAGCGCATCGAAATTTTCGGTGGCGGCTCGGTCGCGGTCCTCGAAGATTTTCGGCGGCTTGAACTTGTGCGCAACGGCCGCAAACAAATCACACGCGCGCGCTGGCGGCAGGACAAAGGCCATAAAGCGGAGATGCAGGCATTCGTGGACGCGCTTCGCGGCAAGACCCCGCCACCAATTTCGTTGGAACAAATCGTGGGCTCGACGCTCGCGACTCTTCGACTCCAGAATTCATGCCAGACCGGGCAACCTCTGACGGTCGAGCCGAACGAGTTCATGGCGTCGGCGTTGCAAGAAAAGACGACGCAATAATTTCCCGTAGAGACGCGGCTTGCCGCGTCTCCCTAGACGGGCAAGCCCCGTCTCTACAGAAGAATTCTCGGCATCGTTAATCAAGGATGCCTTGATACGAAACCCGAGCTTGCGCGTAGTCTGCATAGGAAAATAGAGCACTAGAAGAAGGGAACGATCCGTAAATGTTGATTCTGGGCCTGAATATGTTTCACGCCGACGCTTCGGCGGCGATTATCGAAGATGGAAAAATTCTTTTTGCAGTGGCCGAAGAGCGGCTGAACCGGCATAAGCATTACGGCGGCTTCCCTGCGCTGGCGGTAAAAGCGTGTCTGGATGCGGCGGGCGCGAAAATCGCCGACGTTCAGCACGTAGCCGTCGGGCAAGACAGCGACGCCAACCTCGCTAAGAAAGTCCAATATGCCCTGGCCAATCCAGCAAAGATCCTCAACTTCATCAAGATGAGGCAACGCAAAGAGTCGATGCGCGACGTGCGTTCGCTGCTCGGGCAGGCGCTCGATGTGGATGCTTCCACGTTGAAGTTTCAGGAGCATCATCTCGAGCATCACATCGCCCACATCGCCAGCGCCTACTACTGTTCGCCGTGGGAAAAAGCGGCGGGCTTCAGCTTCGACGGCTCGGGAGATTTCGTCTCCACCATGGCAGCGCGCTGCGAGGGACCCGAAATCCACGTGCTCGACCGCGTCTATCTGCCGCATTCGCTCGGCAGCTTCTATACCATGATTTGCGATTTCATCGGCTATAGAAAATATGGCGATGAAGGTAAAGTCATGGGGCTGGCGCCGTATGGAAAAGACACCTACCTTGACGAGATTCGGAAAATTGTCTCGCTCAAGAACGGCAGCTTCCAGCTCAACATGAGTTACTTCAAGCCGCTTGGGAGCAGCCAGGGCATGCAAGTGCTGCCCGATGGAACAGTGCGTCTGGCGCGGCATTTCTCCGGCAAGATGGAAAAACTTTTCGGTGCGCCCCGCGAACCGCACGCCGAAATCACGCAGCGGGATATGGATCTCGCTTATGCCATGCAGCATGTTTTCGAGGAAGTCTTTTTCCATCTTGCGAACGAATTGCACAAACGCGTTCCCGATGAAAATCTTGCGCTGGCGGGGGGCTGCGCGCTCAACAGCGTGGCCAACGGCAAACTCTTTTCGCGGACGCCGTTCCGGCGCACCTGGATTCAGCCGGCGGCGGGCGACGAAGGACTGGCGATTGGCGCCGCACTGCACACGTATCACTCGGTGTTGAAACAGCCGCGCCGCCAGCAGATGGATCACGCTTATCTCGGGCCGGAGTTTTCCGAAGCGCAGATTGAATCGGCGTTGAAGAGCGCGAGGGTAAAGTATCGGCGATTGGAGCGTGCACCGCTGCTCGACGCGGTTTCCGATGAGATGGTGCGCGGCAATGTTGTAGGGTGGTTTCAGGGGCGCATGGAGTGGGGCCCGCGCGCGCTCGGCAATCGTTCCATCGTGACCCACCCGGGCCTGCCCAACATGAAAGATGTGTTGAACGCTCGCATCAAACACCGCGAGTGCTTCCGACCTTTTGCTCCGGCAATTCTCGCCGAAGCGCAGCACGAATATTTCGAGCACGATCATCCCTCGCCCTACATGCTGCACGTGTACAAGATTCGTCCGGAGAAGCGGAAGAGCCTGTGCGCCGTGAACCACGTCGACAACACCGGACGATTGCAGACCGTGGCGCGGGATGAGAATTCGTTGTATTACGATCTGATCCAGACGTTTGGCAAGAAGACCGGGATCCCGGTGATCCTGAACACGAGCTTTAACGAGAACGAGCCGATCGTGTGCACGCCGCAAGAAGCCATCGATTGCTTCCAGCGCACAAAAATGGACGTGCTGGCCATCGGCCCGTTTTTCGCGTGCAAATCCGAAACCAAAACAGAAGACTCACCACCGAGAAGTCTTATCGCCCAGCATGACTGAAACTCCAGTTGCGGCAGCCGCATCTTCCGCGTTAAAGCTGCGGAAAGTCGATGCCTGGCGCGGCATTCGAGTGCTCGCGTGGGACGGCGAGGTTCTCTACGGAAGCCGTGGCTATCGCGTCGTTCGCCTAAACGCGCGCCTACGCGCCGGCCTGCAAACCGGCAAGAGCGCGGAGTGGGAAGCGGTCGCGCGCTTTCGTCCAGTTTGGTGGAGGAATCTCACATCGCGCAGCGCGTTGAGCTATCGCTTGATGCGCGATGGTTTTCATGCGCTGGCGATTCTCGGCGGTCGAACACTCGAAGGCCAGACAAACGATCTGACAATGGTGGGCGCGGTCCCGGGGGCGCTGGTCACGCGTTCTTCAGGCAGCGATGAATTTCACGTCACGCATCGAATTCGGCGCGGCACACGGCCGCTGCATATCACCGCCGTTCCATCGGGACAAATCTATTGGGGCGAGTATTTCGACAATCGCGAACGCGCGGAAGTCCACATCTACGCTTCGACCGATTGCGGACGCACGTGGCAGATCGCTTACACGTTTCCGGCGGGAAGCATACGGCACGTCCACAACATGGTTTACGACCGCTGGGGCGATTGCCTTTGGATCTTGACGGGCGATGAAGGCGCCGAGTGCAAAGTGCTGCGCGCTTCCTGCGATCTTCTTTCGGCGAAGCGCTCGGTGGAAGTGGTGCTGGCCGGCAACCAGCAAGCCCGCGCCGTAGCTGCGATTCCAACGCAAGAAGGTCTGTATCTTTCGACCGACACACCCTTCGAGAAGAACCACATTTATCGTCTCGATCGCGCAGGAAATATCGAGCGCGTCGGCGGCCTCGCCAGCTCTTCGATGTATGGTTGCCGGGTTGGCGAAGCGATGTTTTTTTCGACGATGATCGAGCCGAGCGCTGTGAACATTGGCCGCGAAGTGCAAATCGTTGGTTCGAAAATTAGTTCAAGCGGCGGAACCAACTGGCAGGTGCTGGCACGCTGGAAAAAGGACAACTTGCCCATGCGTTATTTCCAGTACGGCAACGCTTCCCTTCCCGCTGGCGAGAACTCCACCAATTACCTTGCTGCGACGACCGTCGCCGTCGAGACGGACGATTTGGTCACCACACTCTGGGAAGTCGAATCGCTATGAGCCTGCCCGCGCGTTGGCATTACTACCGGCGTATTTTCGGCGCTTACCTTGGTTCCGGGCGAAGCCATTTGACCTTCTGGCATGAGACGCCGGAGATCAATGCGCGCGCCTGCGCCAGCCGGCTTGGCGAGTACTACATGCTGTTTCGCGAGAAGGCGGATTACGCCGGGCACTATGACGACGCCGGCATTCCCATGCTCGATTACCACGGAGCGATTGGGCTGCAATACAACCCCATCGCGGTGGCGCAGTGGGGTCTTGCAAACTACAACCGATTCCGCGAGACCGGCGACAACGGTGAAGAACGCTGGCGGAAAACTCTCAAAGCTGCCGATTGGCTTGCCGCTAACTTGGAGCAGAATGCTCACGGGCTTTGGGTTTGGAATCATCATTTCGACTGGGAGTATCGCGATACGCTCAAGGCACCGTGGTACTCCGGACTGGCGCAGGGACAGGGCGTTTCACTTCTTTTGCGGGCGCATAATCGCGCTCATACTGAAGACGACAAGTATCGACGCGCGGCCGAGAAGGCGTTTGTCGCGTTGACGCGCCCGATTGCCGAAGGCGGCGTGCTCTTTGAGGATGATGAAAAGAATCTTTGGATCGAAGAGTACATCGTCGATCCGCCAACTCACATCTTGAATGGATTCATGTGGGCGTTGTGGGGAGTGTTCGATTACTGGCTGGCGGGCGCGGATGCTTTGGCCAAGGAAATTTTCAATCGCGGCGCCGAGACTCTGATTCGCAATCTGGCGCGATTCGATACCGGATACTGGTCGCTGTATGAACAGTCCGGAACGCGGCTGAAAATGCTGGCGAGCCCTTTCTATCACCAGTTGCACATCGTGCAGTTGCGCGTGATGTCGCGGCTCACCGGCGACGCTCGCTTTGCCGCGGTTGCCGAACGCTGGGAAGCCTACGCGCAGCGCCGCGGCAACCGCACCCGCGCCCTGGTCGAGAAAAGCGTTTTCAAATTGCTGCACTACTAGTACAGTGACCGCGTGATAAGTACCGTTTCACTGCTGAGAGTAGCGCCGCCGTCCCGGCGGATGTGCGGCGGGCGTCCTCGCCCGCCGCGCCGAGGGCGAGACGCCCTCGGGACAGCCGGCAAGATGCCGGCACTACTCGTTTTCCATGCCGTAATCATCACGCGATCACGGTACTAGTCTTTGTGGCCGTGAATGGCTTTTTTGGTGGCGGGGGTAAAGGGTTCGATGCGGTTGCGGCCTTTTTCTTTGGCGAGATAGAGGCCGGCATCGGCCTGACTGAGTAATACTTCGACCGGGGTTTTGCCCTCGGGATCGGAGACGGTGACGCCCATGCTCATGGTGATGGAGCGCTCGACGCCGGAAGATAGCACGGGCGCGCTGGCAATGATTTGGCGCATCTCATCGGCGCGCGCGAGAGCGCCGGGCAAATCGCAGGTGGGAAGGACCATGAGAAATTCTTCTCCGCCATAGCGGCCAACGCCGTCGTAGACGCGGAGCTGGACGCGCAGGCGGCGGCCAATTTCGCGGAGGGCCTCATCGCCAAAAAGATGGCCGAGGGTGTCGTTGACGTTCTTGAAATGGTCGATGTCGCCGAGCACGACGCCCACGGAACGGCGCTCGCGGCGGGCGCGCTCGAGTTCGCGCTGGAGCATGGCGAGAATCTCTCCGCGATTCATCAATCCGGTGAGGCTGTCGTGGGTGGCGGCGTGGCGCATGGACTCGCGGGCGGCAACGAGTTCGTCCTGGAGGTCGAGAATGCGCTTGCCGACGAGCAGGCGCGCCTTGAGTTCGAGTTCGTCAAAGGGCTTGACGAGATAGTCGTCGACGCCGGCTTGCATCGCCTCGAGCATGTTCTGGCGGCCTTCTTTACTGGTGAGGAGGATGACGTAGACGTAAGGGCCGGATTCTCCGGCTTCGCGAATGCGCTGGCAAAGCTCAATGCCATCGAGATCGGGCAGTACCCAATCGAGCAGAACGAGCTTGGGAGCATCGGGTTGTTCGAGGATCCGCCAGGCCTCGGAGCCGGTTTCGGCGAGGGTGACGGCAAAATCCCAGCTGCGCAAATGATCGCCGATCAATTTGCGATAGACAGCGGAATCATCGACCACCAAGGCTTGCATGAGTCCCGGTCCTCCGGACTTCGCCGTGCCAAACCACAAACCGCCGCCCATTTACGCCCCTATAGCAGGTGAGTAACCCGTGAAACTCGAACTTACTATCATAATGCCCAAGGGTCATTTGAGGGAACTGGCAATAGGCTGGCCCCGTGTCTTTGAAGATACGTCTTGAAGAATCGGCAAACGGAGCCAAGTGCTTTAGGCGGCTGGCGCCGAATTTGTGGACCAGCCTCAGGCAATGAAAGGGCAGCTCCAGTTGTCGTGTGGAGACAAGGGCTTACGTGGCCGCGCGCCGAGGGCGCGAAGAACGAAGGGGCTGCCAGTTCGCTTGCGAGTTGACCCGGCCTTTGCCAGCGGCCTAACATAACCGCGGCGGCACTGAGGCCCGTGGAATGATCGGCGAGACAGTCTCCCACTATCACATTCTGGGAAAGTTGGGTGGTGGTGGCATGGGCGTGGTGTATGAAGCGGAAGACACGCGCCTGGCGCGTCACGTCGCCCTCAAGTTCATTCCCGCGGAGATGGTCAACGACCCGAAGTCGCTGGAACGCTTCTTGCGCGAAGCGCGGGCCGCTTCGCAGTTGAACCATCCCGGCATCTGCACTGTCCACGACATCGAAGACAACGGCGGCCATCCCTTCATCGTCATGGAGAAGCTGGAGGGAGTGAGCCTGAAGGAGAAGCTGCGGGGACAGCCGATGGAAGTCGATGAGATCCTCGACATCGGCATCCAGGTGGCGGATGCTTTGGCGGCATCGCACGCCAAGGGGATCATTCATCGCGACATCAAGCCGGCGAATATTTTCGTGGGGGAAAACGGGCAAACGAAGATTCTCGATTTCGGATTGGCGAAGTCGGCGCGGGAGGCGGGATCGAGCGAGGCGGCGCTGGAAGACTCGATGACGGCGGTGGGAGTGATTCCGGGGACGGCGGTCTACATGTCTCCGGAGCAGGCGCGGGGCGAGGAACTGGATCCGCGGAGCGATCTGTTCTCGCTGGGAGTGGTGCTCTACGAAATGGTGACGGGAAAAAAGCCTTTTGCCACCGGCAACGTGATAACCACGCTGGATGCGGTGCTGAACCAGAAGCCGGTGTCGCCGCTGCGGTTGAACCCGTCGCTGCCCAAGGACCTCGAAGGCATCGTTGGCCGGGCGATGGAAAAAGACCGCGGGCACCGCTATCCGAATGCGTTGGCGCTGAAGGGCGACTTGCAGTCGTTGCGGAAGGACACGGATTCGGGGATGACGAAGACGGGAGCGCGGCGGCCAAAGTTGCCGTATCGCCTGGCGACGAATACGTTTCAGGCTTCGAACCGATTTTCAACGCTGGTGCTGCTGGGAGTGATCTTGCTGCTGCTCACGGTTTTAGCCGCGGTGGGAGCGTGGTGGTTCAAGCAGCGCCAGATGGCGGCCGCTGCCGCGCCGAAAAACACCATCGCGGTGCTGCCGTTCCAGAACATGAATGGCGACATCAGCGTGGAATTTCTGCGCTTCGCGCTGGCCGATGAAATCGCCAACACGCTGACCTACACGCGGAAGCTCGACGTTCGTCCTTCGGCGATCACGCGCAAATTTGCCGCGAACGACGTCGATCCGCAGCGGGCGGGCCGCGAGGCGCGCGTGGCCAACGTTCTGACCGGGCACTTCCTGAAACAAGGCGACCACCTGCTGATTACTCTGGAGGCGATCCAGGTGCAGAGCGACCGGCTGTTGTGGCAGACCAACATGACCGCGCCCGCCGAGGACCTGATCGCATTGCAAGCGCAGATGGCGGTCCAGATACGGCAGGGACTGCTGCCGGCGCTGGGCGCGGCCGGCGATTTTCTCGATACCGGGACACGGCCGAAAAACGCCGAGGCCTACGATCTCTATCTGCACAGCCTAGCGCTGCCGCACGATGCCGGACCGAACAAGGATGCCATCGCGGTGCTGGAGCATGTGGTCGCGGTAGATCCCGCCTACGCGCCGGCCTGGGAACAGCTCGGGCTGCGTTGCTACTTTGACGCGCACTATTCCGATGGCGGCGAAGCGATGTTTCAGCGCTCCAACCAAGCCTTCGAACGCGCCATCGCGCTCGATCCGAATCGGACTGAAGCTGCGGGACAACTGATCACCAACCGAGTTGAGCGAGGCGAACTCGGCAAGGCGTACCAGGCGGCGCAGACGCTGGTGAAGCGCCGTCCGGAAAGCGCCGAGGCCCATTTTGTGATGGGCTATGTCGAACGCTACGCTGGAATGCTGGAGCAATCGGCGACGGAGTGCAACCTTGCGCTGGAGCTCGATCCCGGCAACTACACGTTTCGTTCCTGCGCATGGGTGTTCATGGAAATGGGCAAGACCGAGCGGGCCGCGGATTTCGTCCGTCTGGATGCCGGTTCGGAATGGGCCGCTTATGCCATGCCATCCATTCTGCTGCGCGAGGGGAAGGTTGCCGAAGCGCGCGAGGCGGTGAAGCACATGCCGAGCGCGCCCATCTATCACCGCGATCTGCTGGAGTCTTGCCTGCAGTCGCCGCCGACGGCGGACCTGGACCGGATCGCGCGCGAGGCGGAAACCAATCTTCCCACCGATCCCGATCCCGAGACGTGGTATTACGAGGGAGCGATCCTTGCGTATTGCGGCAAGAAACAAGCGGCCCTCCATCTGCTCCAGAGCGCGGTCGAGCAGAACTATTGCGCGTACACGAACCTGCTTTCCGATCCGCTGCTCGCGAAACTCCGCACAGAGACAGCCTTTGACAAAGTGTTGACTTCGGCCGAAGCTTGCCAGCAAGCGGTGCGAGCGGCAGGTAACTCGTCGAGACCGTGAAACGGAATTAGTGTCGAGCGGCAGCCTGCAAGCTGATACAATCCGCTTGTCGAAATGGTCCCCATTCCGCCAATCGTTACCGCAAGCGAATCTCCAAGAGGATCTCTCATGATATCTATCCGAAGTTTTCTGGCGTTTGTAATCGTGTGCGTAGTACTGGGCTGTGCCTGCCTGACGGCGGCGCAGGAAACGCAAGAAGGCCGTTTGCTGCGTTTCCCCGATATCTATAAAGACAAAATCGCGTTTGTGTATGGCGGCGATCTGTGGCTGGCGCCAAGCGCGGGAGGCGCGGCCCGTCGCATCACTTCGCATCCTGGGCGCGAGTTATTTCCAAAGTTTTCGCCGGATGGAAAGTGGCTGGCATTCACCGGCCAATACGATGGCAACTTTAACGTGTATGTTATGCCGTCCGATGGCGGTCAACCCAAGCAGTTGACCTTCTATCAGGGACAGCCGCAGCAGCTCAACGATCGCATGGGCGTGCTCAATCAAGTTATAGGATGGACGACGGACAGTAAGAGCGTCGTTTTCCTTTCGCCGCGCGATGCCTCGAATGGCTGGACCAAGCGTCCATTCACAGTGAGCGTCGAAGGTGGATTGCAGCAGACCATGCCCATGGATGAGGGCGGCCTGCTTTCGTTTTCCGCCGACGGCACGAAGATCGCTTATAACCGGATCTTCCGCAATTTCCGCCAGTGGAAACGCTACACGGGCGGTATGGCGCAAGACATTACCATTTACGACCTTAAGAACAATGTTGTGGACGGGGTCATCCCACACACCGATTACACCGACACGTTTCCGATGTGGCGCGGTAACACGATTTATTTCACATCCGATCGCGGGCCGGAACACCGGCTGAATCTTTACAGTTACGATCAGGGCAGCAAACAGGTCGAGCAACTTACTAAGTTCGATGACTTCGACGTGATGTGGCCGAGCCTCGGCCCGGATGCGATCGTTTTCGAGAATGCGGGTTACCTGTATACCTTTGACTTACAGACCCGGCAAGCGAAAAAGCTGACCGTCTATGTGAATGGCGAGCGCGACGAGACCATGAAACACTGGGTGAACGCGGGCAAGCAGATCACGGACTTCGATATTGCACCCGACGGAAAGCGGGCCGTATTCGCAGCGCGCGGAGACGTTTTCACCGTTCCGGCAAAAGATGGAAGCATCCGCAATCTGACGCATTCTCCCGGCGTTCGCGAGCAACATGTGGCGTGGTCGCCGGATGGAAAATGGATCGCCTACGTTTCCGACCGCACTGGCGAAGACGAGATCTACATTACATCGCAAGACGGGCTGGGTGCGGAGGAGCAGATCACCAATGGGCACAAGGGCTTCATGTTCCAGCCGGCGTGGTCCCCGGACAGCGCGAAAATCGCCTGGGCCGACAAGGACTTGAAACTTTGGTATGTGGACATCAAGGAGAAAAAGCCGGCCGAAGTGGACCGTGGCAAGTACGGCGAGATCCAGAATTACAACTGGTCCCCGGATAGTAAGTGGCTAGCTTACGATAAGGGACTGGAATCAGGCTATTCGGTTGTGTATCTATATGGATTGGCCGACCAAAAGATCACCGCCGTGACCTCTACTCTGAATAACAGTTATGCGGCAGTGTTCGATCCCGATAAGAGATACTTGTACTTCTTGTCGGACCGCGACTACAACGAAGTGCTGGGCAACATCGACTTCGAGTTTGCGAACCCTAAGACGACCCGCGTTTACATAGTCACGTTGACGCCAGACGAGCCTTCGCCATTTCCCGCTTTGAGCGACGAAGTGAAGGTGAAGAGCGAAGAGCCAGCAGCGGCGCCTGAGTCGAACAAGAACAAGGCAAAGCAACCGCCAAACAAGAAAGAAGAGAAGACGGCAACCGAAGAGAAAGCGGTGCAAACCGAGACCAAGGAGCCTCCGAAGGAATTTAAGATCGACCTGAACGGCATTCAGGACCGGATCGTCGCACTGGCGGTCCTACCGGCGGTGATTCATGGCCTGGACGCTTCCAAAGACGCGATTTATTACTCGACGGCGCCGATTCAGGGGCTGTCGGGACCGCTGGGCGGAGAGAGTTCGGCAATCCATGCCTACGATCTGAAAGAACACAAAGATAAAGTGCTGTTGGATGGCGCGGACCGTTTCGCGCTTTCCAAGGACGGCTCGAAGCTGCTGTACCGGGCCGAGGGCGACGGCCCGACCGGAATCATCGACGCCAAGGCGCCGGACGCGCCGCACAAGGCGGGAGAGGGTGCGCTCAACTTGAGTGGGTTGCGAGTTGAAGTCGATCCTCCACAGGAATGGAAAGAAATGTTCAACGAGGTCTGGCGGCAGGAGCGCGATTACTTCTTTGAGACCTCGATGAATGGAGTGGATTGGCAGAAGACCAAGGACAAATACGCCCAGTTACTGCCCTATGTCGCCGATCGTTATTCGCTGACTTACATTATGGGCGAGATGATTGGGGAGTTATCGAATTCGCACACTTATGTGGGCGGCGGCGATTACCCGGACCTGCATCCGGTGAACGTTGGATTGCTGGGCGCGGACTATGAAACCGACGCGGCCAGCGGCATGTATCGATTCAAGAAAATCTTCAGCGGCGAGAACTGGGACGCACATACCCGGTCTCCCTTGACCGAGCCGGGCGTCAATGTTAAAGAAGGCGATTACCTGGTGGCGATCAACGGACGCGCGCTGCGCGCTCCGCAAACTCCAGACGAGTTACTGGTGAACACGGCGAATGAGGTGGTCACGCTCACCGTCAACTCGAAACCCACGGCGGATGGCTCGCGCAAAGTGGTAGTGAAGCCGATAGGCGACGAGTTCAGCTTACGCGAGCTGAACATGATCGAGACCAACCGCAAGAAGGTGGACGCGGCCAGCGGCGGACGTATCGGCTATGTTTATCTGCCCGATATGGAAGACGCGGGACTGAACGAGTTCGTCAAGCAGTATTTCCCGCAGATCCGCAAGGAAGGCATCGTCATAGACGTCCGCTACAACGGCGGCGGATTCGTGGACCAAATCATTTTTGAGCGGCTGCGGCGGGTGCTGGCGGGTATGGACTCGGCGCGTAACTGGGAGCCGAGCACGATCCCCGACAGAGTCTTCCACGGTTATATGGCCTGTGTGACCAATCACTACGCCGCGTCGGATGGCGATATGTTCAGTTACTTCTTTAAGTACTACAAGCTGGGGTCACTTATCGGCGAGCGGACGTGGGGCGGAGTGCGCGGCATTCGCGGCATGATGCCGCTGATGGATGGCGGCTACATCACGCGACCGGAATTCTCTCTGTATGGGCTCGATAGCAAGTGGCTGGTCGAGAACCATGGAGTGCAACCGGACGTGGTGGTGGACAATCCGCCGGACCTGGTCGTGAAGGGGCAAGATCCGCAACTGGAAAAAGCGGTCGAGATACTGATGGAGCAGATCAAGGCCAATCCCAAGAAACTGCCGGCGACGCCGCCAGATTTGCCGGCTTATCCGGACGGGCCGGGGCTGTAGGCGAAGTTCGATTAATCGCGTGGGGACGTGGCTTTGCCTCGTCCCCACCGAGGTAGTGCAGTTATTCGTGTCTTTCCTTCCCAATCCAACCGGTCGGTAAAAGGATTTCGCCGATTGCCGATTGCCGTGCTTAAATGACGAGGTGGGCGGTGGTGTTTGCGTTGTCCGTGCGTGGGGCGTCTTCAGCGCAAATTCAGAATGAACTACAGATCCCTCGCTGCGCTCACGATAACAAATCTCGAGCGGAGGCGGGAACATCCGATGGAGGACCTTTGGACTTCCAGTTAAGCGAAGAGCAACGGCACCTGAAGAAGAGCGTGCGCGAGTTTGCCGAGCGCGAGATTGCTCCGAACGTCATGCGGTGGGATGAAGCCTGCGAATTTCCGCTGGCGACGATCAAGGAGCTGGGCAAGCTCGGGCTGATGGGTGCAATTTTTCCGCAAGAATACGGCGGCGCGGGCATGGGCTACGTGGAGTACGCGACGGCCATCGAAGAACTGGCGCGCGTGGACGGTTCGGTCGCGATCATTGTGGCGGCGCATACATCGTTGTGCACGAACCACATATATTTAGCGGGAAACGAGGCGCAGAAGAAAAAGTATGTGCCGAAGCTGGCGACCGGCGAGTGGATCGGGGCGTGGGGACTGACGGAGCCCTCGGCGGGATCGGATGCGGGCAGTGCGCGCATGACGGCGTCGCGGACGAAAAGCGGATGGGCGCTCAACGGCACCAAGACGTTCATCACCAATGGCCACTATGCCGACGTGGTGGTGGTGCTGGCGGTGACCGATCGGGCGGCGCACACGCACGGGCTTTCGGCGTTCATCGTCGAGAAAAACACCAGGGGATTCCGCGCGGGGAAAAAAGAAAACAAGCTCGGACTGCGCGCCAGCGATACGGCGGAACTGATCTTCGAAGATTGCTTCGTGCCCGGAGAAAACCTGTTGGGCAAGGAAGGTGATGGCTTCATTGACGCCATGCGCGTTCTGGACGGCGGGCGCATCTCGATCGCCGCGCTCTCGCTGGGCATGGCCGAGGGCGCATACGGGGCGGCGCTGAAGTATGCGAAAGAGCGGCGGCAATTCGGCAAGGCAATCGCGGAATTTCAGGCGATCCAGTGGAAGCTGGCCGACATGGCGACGGAAATCGAGGCGGCAAAACTTTTGACGTTTCGGGCCGCAGCCATGAAAGACGCGGGGATGAAGACCACGCTGGAATCGTCGATGGCTAAGCTCTACGCGAGCGAAGTTGCGGTCAGGTGCGCCAATGAGAGCGTGCAGATCCACGGCGGGTATGGGTTTATCAAGGACTATCCGGCGGAGAAGTTTTATCGCGACGTGAAACTGTGCACGATTGGCGAAGGGACCAGCGAAATCCAGCGGCTGGTGATTGCGCGGCAGTTGCTGAAAGACTGAGTCCGGCGTCCGGCCTCGGCGCGCGGCAAGATTTTGTCAGCCCTTAATGCTGTCCCCTATGATCGCTAAACAAATGCCCTAACTTTTCCTGCTTCGTCCGCAAATATTCTTCCGTGTGTTGGGTGGGCGCGACTTCGCAGGGCACGCGCTCGGTCACCTGAATGCCGGCGTTTTCCAGCGCCGCGACCTTGTCGGGATTGTTCGAGAGCAGACGCACCCGCCGAATGTCCAGCGCCTTCAGGATCTCGACCGGCATCATGAATTCGCGGTGATCGGCCCTGAACCCGAGGCGCTCGTTCGCTTCCACCGTGTCCAGTCCGCTGTCCTGGAGCGCGTAGGCCTGCAGCTTTGCCATCAGCCCAATGCCGCGGCCCTCCTGCTGTTCATAGATCAGCACGCCCGCTCCCGCATGGGCGATCATCGCCAGCGACATTTCCAATTGCTGGCGGCAATCGCAGCGCAGCGAGCCAAACACGTCGCCGGTCAGGCATTGCGAGTGGATGCGCACCAGCGGCGACCCCGAATGTACCTCGCCCATCACCAGCGCCACCGCTTCTTCCGTCTTGGCGCCCTCGCCCGTTGCCGACGCCCGCGTCGCAAATCCGTGGATCAGAAAATGTCCCCAGCGTGTCGGAAAGTCCGCCGACGCCACTTGTTTTACCTTGGATGAATTCACTACTTAATTATAGCCTTCGATTTCATCGGCTCGCCGTTTCGAGCGTGCAAACGCCGCGTCCCCCCACGATTCGAAGACCGGGCCTGTAGGCGAAATCGCGCTCCGGCTGCTAAAATCGAAAACGTAAACCCGCCACCTCGTGGGGCTATAGCTCAGCTGGGAGAGCGCATCGTTCGCAACGATGAGGTCGTCGGTTCGATCCCGACTAGCTCCACCATATTAAACACCAGTAAAATCAAGGTATTTCTCGGGTCCAAACAAAAATGTACCCAAATTGTACCCATCGTACCCCAATGGTGCCGCGGTTGAAGCCAACGAAGGCAGGGTCTCGGCGCAATGCTTTTTGTGTATGCCCGACACATTCCGGAGTGCGATCACAAAGACGATCTCAAGTATCGCCGCTGCCGCTGTCCGAAACTCTCGCGGCTTGTGGGCTTCTTCGCGTTCTGCATACAACACGGTTGGCTCAATGAAAATCCTGCGATGAAGCTGAAACGAGCTACGGCGCATTCGCTTCCTACGGGCAGGTTTCCGAAACCTGAATTCAAGCGGATTGTCGATGCCACATACGCCTATGGCGAATGGCGCGGCGGCCGCGATTATCCCTTCTCGAAGAGGCGATCCCGTTGCATTGCCAGACTCCTTCGGTTGAAGTTGGTTGTGGTAGAATGCATGTATACCACGAGAGGGGTCCGTGACAAACCACAGGGGCTTGCTAGCTAGAGGTGTGTTTTGTCTCTCTATCATACCCGAGCGTTCGTGGACGTGGAGAACTGTCTAGTTCTCGAAGCTCTGGCGCAATTCCTACCTGGAAAAGACAATGGAGTTGTAGTAGGTGCAACGTCTTGCGCGCATTCTACGCGCAAGTGGGTTTCGGCCGCGATTCCCGATGGAGCGATAGGTAACCATAATTCGCCTCCGACTATCAAAAAAACATCCGAAGTGCACTAAAGAGGCTGAAGAACGATGATTTCGCGTATCCACTACTATAACGCTTTGTTACGCATCTTCGTTTTCTCACTTCCGTTGCTCGCCTTCGGGATGTCGTCCTATATCCTATTTGGCAATGCGTGGTTGCCGAATGTAAACAGTGTTGTCCCGCAGTATTACCTGATTCTGCTGCTGTTCACGGAACTTGTCTGGATTCTTGCCTCCAACTACTACAAGGTTTCGTCGGTCACGGATTTATTCTGGGAGTACACGGGAATCCGTGCCACGTTTCTGGCATGTTTTACTACGCTGCTTTTGCAAACTGCGCTGCTCGTTTTCGTCAAACAGCTGGTTGTTTCGCGAATCTTCATCCTTCTCACCAACGCCATTCTGTTTCTTTGCGTGGTGGCAGCAAGAAACTTCCTCCGGCTCACCTCGGCGTCATCGAGTTGGCCGCGCAAATGTCAAAAGATACTGGTCGTCGGAACCGACCAGTATGCGCGAAGAAGCGTCACACTCCTGCACCGCATCCCATTTTTTCACTGCGAGATTCAAGCTTACCTGCAACTTCCAGGACAATCGGTGCTGGTCGAAGATGCGCCTGTGATCGGTGCGGTAGAGCCGCTATATCTCGAGGGACTAAGTTTTGATGAGGTTGTAGTTGCCATACCAGCCAATCGCTATCTGCAGGTTTCCTCCGTTCTCGACGCCCTACAGGATCTCGGGAAACCCATCCGCGCCATCTTGGACCTCGGGCCGCGCCTTTCGGTGCGCGAGAAGGTGTTTCAGGTTGGCCGATTGCAGATGATGAATCTGGCCATTTCTCCGGTCGAAAGCTTTGCTTATACCGTGCTGAAAAGAACCTTTGATCTGGTTTGCGCAGTTCTCGGAGTGGTGATTCTGAGCCCCGTGTTCCTGGCAATTGCGGTTCTCGTCAAACTGAGCTCTCCGGGCCCGATCTTATTCCGGCAGGAACGAATTGGCCGGCATGAAAAGCGCTTCACGCTGTTGAAGTTCCGCACCATGCACAGTAGCACTCCAGCCGAAAGCGACACCATTTGGACGACCAAGAACGATCCCCGGTGCACCGCGATGGGCGCGGTACTACGCAAGTTCAGTCTCGATGAGCTGCCCCAGCTTTTTAATGTTATTCGCGGCGAGATGAGTCTGGTGGGGCCGCGTCCGGAACGGCCATATTTTGTCGCAAAGTTCCGGACAGACATCCAGAAATACAACCTGCGGCATTTCTGCCAGGTCGGCATCACAGGATGGGCCCAGGTGAATGGCTTGCGCGGCGATACTTCCATCTCCGACCGGCTTCAATACGATCTGTATTACGCTCACAACTGGAGTTTCACGCTGGATCTGCAGATCCTCGCTCGCACCGTGTTCATCGCTCTGAGAGACGAGCACGGATACTAGGGGTCATGGCCGTCGCCTGAGAACCGGTGGGCAGACGGTGAAGACGGAGCCTTAGTTCGGCCGCCTTAGTCGCGGCGAGAGTCACCAACTCGCAATAGAGCGAAATCATTTTGTGGGTACGGCCCCATTGAGGCCGACGCTTAGTATTGTTTCGCCGGCAAGAACCGCCCGAAGAGAATCATTCAAATCGGGGCTGGAGTTTCTACGGCGATGATGCTGATGGCGGCGAATGAATGCAATTATCAGCCAGAGGTCATATGCAAATAGAGCGTCTGATCGGGCTAGTGAAGAGACGGGGAAAGTATGGGTTCATCGACTCGTTGCCGCCAAAGGCTAGAGTGTTGGATGTGGGCTGCGGGAATAACTCCCCTTTCCGGTTTAAGACTCAGCGCCCCGACTGCTACTACATCGGCCTGGACATTGGGGATTACAATCAGCCAGCGCATCCCAAGGAGTATGCGGATGAGTACATCCTGTCGGAGCCGGGGCATTTTGCCGCAGCGATCAAGGGTTTCGAGTGCCAAGTGGATGCAGTGCTGTCTTCCCACAACCTCGAACACTGTGACGCTCCGGATGAAGTGATGGTTGCGATGCTTAAAGCCCTCAAGCCTGGAGGCAGGCTTTATCTATCGTTTCCGTGCGAGGAAAGCGTTCGGTTCCCGAGGCGGCGAGGAACGCTGAACTTTTTTGACGACCCCACTCATAAGACAGTGCCGAATTGGAAGAACGCGATTTCGAAAATTGAACAAGAAGGTTTGGTCGTCGATTTCATGGCAAAACGATATAGGCCGCCACTGCTCGCGGTTATTGGCCTCTTCCTCGAGCCTGTCTCGATGTTGGCCGGAAAGGTCGCGCCCGCCGGTGCAACTTGGGGCCTCTATGGTTTCGAATCGGTAATTTGGGCATCTCGCCCTGACAAGTAGCCTGGCTTCCGAGTATATAAAATGGTCATTTTTCTACGAGCGGTATAATTCCGCGCATAGACGACACCAGAGACGCTAATTCAGAAGTGAGTGGCAACGCGAAAGAGAGCATCCGGTTAGTACTATGAGAACTTTCCTGGCGGCAGGGATCGTGCGCAGCGCCACAATGGGGATTTCTACTAAAACGTAAAAAACGGTTTAGCAGTTCAAATCTTAGCGATCGACCAAGGATAGAATGGAATGGACGATATATGAATCTCATTAATATTCAGGATCAAGTCTCCGGCACAAGAGTGAGCAAGGTGCAATTTATGTCGAGATCCTTCTCTTTCTTACTACGCTCACTGTTCCAACAGAATTTCACGGTCAGTTTCGGGGGATCCGATTTCTGGCTGCGCGCCAACAAGAAGAAACTGGGCGTAGACGGGTATTTGTATGTGTATCGCGACGACTACGAGCCAGAGCTTCGTGACGCCTTGCTCCGATATTTTCAAGACGGTTGGTTGTTTATCGACATAGGCGCCAATTCAGGTTACTGGTCAAGATTCATAGCGCACCGCTTCAGCAAGAGCCGGATCATTGCGTTCGAGCCCGCGCAGCTCACTTTTGAGAGGCTCTGCAGGAACCTTGGGCAGCATTCCGATCGCGTGCATCTCAGGAACGTGGCCGTTTCCGACACGGAAAGCCTGGCCTACTTGACGGAGTGCTCAGATCCTGGGAGCAACTATCTGAGCGCCACGCAGACCGGTAAGACGGAGCGGGTAATGCTCGTGACGCTCGACAATGAGTTGCTAAGGGATAAGTGGATGGGGGATTACGCAAAGCAGTGCGTCATCAAGATCGATGTTGAGGGGTTTGAGTTACACGTGTTTAAAGGGGCTCGGAGATTCCTTCTTGCCTGCCGTCCTATTATCATCTTTGAGTTTCTTGAGCGGCATCTTACCAGGGCTCATTCAGCGCCTGGGGATATCATTACATTCCTCACTGAGCTGAATTATGATATCTTCGGCCTGTCTCGCATTTCGAGTTCCGTTCCCTTGCAAGGGGTAACCTCTGTAGAGAATATGCTGCGGCAACAAGGCAATTTTATTGCACTTCCCAACTGAAGCGCGTGAGATCGATTGATACTATTTTCCCGCAGTGAAGTGCTTTTCCGTGCGGCGGACCGAAAAGCTTCAAACAAATAGTTGTCGTGATTTATCTTTACTTTGACGAGTTCAATCAATGGGACCATGAACTACGAGCATTCGATGAATTCATGAACGAAACGGACACGAAGTTTTCGCCGGTAGGGGCGACTCACCTCATGCAGCATATTGTCTTCAGGCGAGATAGATAATTCAGAAGTAAGTGATAACGCGAAAGAGTACATCCGATTAATCCTATGATGTCTTTCCTGGCGGCGCGGACCGCGCGCTTTATACGATGGGCAGGGGTTGACGGTGCGGTTGGCTACACCGCCCTCGCCCGAGCGTGCAGCATTGTCAGCAGCGTTGGCACGGTTCTCCTTCTCGTTCGGTTTCTGAGCCCAACAGAGCAGGGATACTATTACACGCTGCTGAGCTTCGTTCTCTTCCAGACCGTCCTTGAGCTTGGCTTTTCGTTTGTCATTCAGCAGCATGCGGCACACGAGTCGATCCGGTGCGTTTTTTCCGCGGACGGCCGCGTGGAGGGCGACCCGGTAGCTCACTCGCGGCTGGCCTCGGTGCTCAAGCTCGCCGTGCGATGGTACGTGCGTGCAGCCATCGCCATCGCACTCCTGCTTCTTCCGGCCGGATTTGTCTTCTTTTCCCGCAAGGAACAGGTTGGCGTTCATGTGGCATGGCAGGGTCCGTGGATTGCGGTCGTCCTGGCTTCCGCCGCGAGTTTTCTTTTGGTCCCGTTGTTTTCCTTTCTGGAGGGCTGCAATCAGGTGCGGCAGGTCGCGCAGGCGCGGTTTGCGCAGGCACTAGTGGTGCTTGCCGTCTCCTGGACTGCGATGATTTCCCGTCACGGCCTTTACGCACCGGCCTTGGTGAACCTAGGTGCGGTACTAGTCGGTGTCGTTTTCTTGTCGAAACGCCGCCGGCTACTGCTGGGACTGTTCCGCTATCCGGCGCGGGAACACGCAGTCTCCTGGCGGGATGAAATCTGGCCGTTCCAGTGGCGGCTCGCGATAAGCTGGTTTTGCTGCTACTTCACCACGCAGATATTTACTCCCGTCCTCTTTCTCGCGCGTGGGCCGGTCGAAGCGGGGCGGATGGGCATGTCCATCAACATCGTGGCGTATCTTCCCATCGTCGTGCTTTCCTGGATGACGACCAAGGCGACCCCTTTCGGACAACTCATCAGCCGGGGACGCCTTCAGGAGCTGGACCACCTCTTCTTCCGCACACTGAGGCAGTCTCTGTTGTTGCTGGTTCTGCTGACGGCGGGCTGTCTGGCGGCGGTGATCGAAATCCAACATCTTTTCCGGGGAATTGCCGCGCGCATGGAGCCGCCGGTCATTTTCGTCTTCCTGCTGGTTACGGCGATCAGCACTTTCACGGTGCAGAGCATGGCGATCTATTTGCGCTCGTTCAAGAAGGAACCTTACCTGCTCCAGTCGCTTCTGATCTCTTCGCTGACCGCAGCCAGCGTTATGCTGGTGGCGCCGCGCTGGGGAAGCTGGGGAATCGCTGTCAGCTACCTGCTCTTTACCGGGTTCCTGGGGCTAATTACTGGAACTACGATCTTTCGTGCGAAGCGAAAGCTTTATGGGCAACGGCGAAAGGTTGAAAGCGATGTCGAGGCAAACGCACTCGTTCAGGCTGCCGATTTTGATATACTAACGCCTTTCAACGACAAGGGCGCCTTGTGACGGGACTTGTGTAGGGCAGGTCCAATTCACAGTCTTAGGATGGTTACACTCCATGCCATACGATATCCAGACGAACGCGCTCTTGCAGTACGTGCTAATAGCATTGGGATATCTCGGCATTTTATTATTCCCAGCTAACAAAAGAGATCTATACGCCTTCAGATTGGTCGCAGTATTTTGCATGATGCTAGGACTCAGAGACATTGACCAATTGTCAGTGTGGGCGGATCCGGTCTTGTATGCGAGAGTGCTAACCATAGACATCCCCGGGAAAGATTTTCTGACATTAGGTGGCGCAGATTTTGTTCTACTTTTCCTGGTAAATAGCATAACGCATACAATTTTCAATCTTAAGGGTGCATTCTTTGCCTTGCACCTCTTATACCTTCCGCCGCTTTACCTGTTATACCGGCTCACGCGGCGCATTGAGGGAACGTTCTTCCTGCTCACAGGCTGGCTTCTGTTCGTCAATTCAGGTCTCCTGCTCATCGCGAACTTTTTTCGACAGGGACAAGGTGCGTTATACTTTCTAGTTTTGATTATGGCCTTCAGTTTGCCTGTCGGCGCACGGTGGGGACGAAGAGGCGGTGCTTTGGCATTGCCGTTGCTGCACCTGTCGGTAGCGCCTCTGGTCGTCGGCCTATTCTTCTGCCAAAGGCGCTACTTCTATTATCTATTTGGCATTTTCTTTTTTCTAATATGCCTCGCAGCGTATGTATCCCTAACCGACTATGACATATATGGGGCGTACATCGAGGGTTCTGGCGGCTATTATACGATGGATCTGTGGAATAAAGTTCTCTTGACTTATGCGATTATCGCTGTTGGTCTTTATCTCAATGGATGGTCGAAGGCGATCATAATTGATGATGCTAGAAATATTCAGCGGACCGCCTTGGGATTTCTTCTACCGACAGCCGTGCTTCTTATATTCGCCAACACGGCACCTCAAATTGGCACTCGGTTTATTTACTATTCTCATGCAATAGTGTTTTTGTACCTGACCTCAGCTATCGCAAGCAGGAAGAGCATCTGGTTATTAGGAGCCAGCGCGGTTGCGTTCAGTCTTTTTGGCGCGGTTACATGGACGTATCCAACCGTGGCTGTCCTCCTTCAGTGGTAGGCATAAGCGAAAAATGAGGTACGGAAGCCCATGCCCGACGTCAGAGTAAACATTGTGACCAGAAAACCCATTGTGTTCATTGGGCATTCTTCCAGTTGCAAATGTTCCCCGATCTTCTTTCATAAGGGAATGAATCATGCACAGGATGATGCTATGGTGGCTGGCGAATATACTTGTGTTAGCGTAAATACGAGGCGTGTGGGTGGGTCGCGCTGGGAATGCTTACCGCTGCCACTTCGCTGCGCGGACAGCGAGTGTCTGAAACTTCTGTGTCCCGACACACCATCGCATCCAGGCTCGTGAGTGACTGCGAAGGTCAGCCTTAAGAAAGAGGAGAGTCGGATGGCAGAGCCGAAGGCAGCTTGGTGCAAAAAATTCTACTGGTATGCGGCGGAACATCTCAATCTGGATGTCGACTTGCGCTATCGGGCGGTCGCGCGCTTGCTGAAGGAATTTGTTCGTCCTGGTACGGAAGTTTTGGAAGTGGGCGCCGGAGCTATAACCATCGGCCATTATTTTCGCTGCCGCACAGTCGCTGTCGATCCTTCGTTCGATGAACCGGAAGCCAACCACACCAATCGCATTCGAGGCTCAGCCACTGCTTTGCCGTTTTCCGACCGGCAATGGGATGTGGTTTGCTCGGTTGATATGCTCGAGCACATTCCGCCGGAGGTGCGTTACCGGGCTATACTGGAGTCAGTGAGGGTCGCAAGATCGCTGGTTGTCATTGCTGTCCCGGTTGGTGAAGCTGCATACCGTCACGATGTGCAAACCCATGAGTATTACCTCAGCAAGCATGGGATCCCGCATCGCTTTAATGCCGAACATGTTGAGCTTGGATTGCCTTCAGGGAGCCAGGTGAAAGAGTGGATTGAAAACGCAGCGAGCGAACTGGGCAGAAGGGTAAAAATTGTGGAGCGCCCGAACGTCAATATCCGATTGCGACTCTGGTACATGAAACTGTCATTGCATCCTGCAATCCTAATTCGGAGCTTATATGTGGCCTTGTATCCTCTGGCATACGTTGGCTGGACCATGGATCGCGGAGAGTGTTATCGCCGCATCTATGCTGCAGTATTGAAGGAGTGTGATGCTGCGGCATAGCTGTGCGCTCTGTGACTGCCTGTGTGTTTCATGAATGATCTGTAGTGAACCGGTGTGGACAATCCTCGGCGGGGCAGACAGCGGCTTTGAACAAGTTCATCTGAGAGGAACAACAGGAATGAGTCAGGAATTCGAGATTATTACCACAACCGGCCCCGGTACGGTCAAGGCCGACCTGCTCAGGGCATTGGCCAACTGGAAACACGTCTTGCCGCAGCAGACCTCCGCTGCCATTGTGCTCAAGCCCAACTTCAACAGCAATATGAATGCGCTGACGGGTAACACCACAGACCTCAGAGTGATCGCTGGGGTAGTGGAATTCCTGCAGACCAGCGGCTATAGCGACATTACCGTCTGCGATGGCCCCAGCAGCGGTTTTGCCCGCGCTCGGGTCTCCGTTATGCACCGCTTGAAAATTGACCGGCTGGCCGCGCATTACGGCATCAAGATGATTGACATCAATACCTGCACTGAGACGATCTCGGTGCCCTTGGCTTCGGGCGGCGCCGTCCAGGTCCCGGCCTTTCTGGCGAATGCCGATTTCATCATCAACCTGCCCAAGATCAAAACGCACTGCGAGGCGGGAATGTCCTGCTGCCTCAAGAATCTGGTGGGAGTGTGCGCGGGACCGGTGCACAAGTTGAAGATGCACATGGACCTGCCGAACAACATCCTGAAGGTGAATGAGGTCATTCGCCCGGGCTTGCACGTCGTCGATGGCAACTTCGCCATGGAGGGCAATGGGCCGTCGGCTGGAATTCCGGTGAACCTGGGCAAGATGCTGATCGGCACAAATCCGTTTCAACTCGATTATTTGTGCGCCCGGATCGTTGGCTTCCCCATCACCGAGGTCAAGACGCTCAAGGCCGCGCTCGATCGGGGAATCATCAGCGAGGAAACGCGGCGCGCGTGGGACGCGATCAATCTGGAAAAAGCGCCGGTCGCCTTCCAGATGCCGCATCTCAATTTCCTGGCCTCCCTGGTCATGGACAATCGCAAGGCGTCGATCTGGTTCCGGAATACTTGGCTCGGCAATCTGCTGGCCGGGAGCAGGAACTTCAAAAAACTCCTGTTGATGGCCGGCATCAGCCAAGAGGTGTTCAACCTACAGGAATCCGATCTGTCGTACAAGCTGGACCGAGCAAAATGCACCACCTGTGGGAAGTGCACGGCCTACTGCCCTCAGGACCTGTCGCTCGACCAGATTGCCGCCGCCGAGGGCAAGACCTGCATGGGATGCCTATATTGCTTCTCTGTATGTCCGGACGACGCGATTTCTCTGGTCGGAGACCGGGGCTTCTTTGCTGTCCAGATGGAGAAATACGGCGCAAAGATCCGCTCCATCGCGTAGCAGCCATATAATCGACAAGGGCATGAAGGGGAAGAGCCAAGGGAGAGCGCTGTGCGAATTGTGATCCTGGACTTGAAATGGAGCTGCGCAATCGAGGCTTTAACCGAGCAGGTGGCCCGTCAGTTGAGGAAGAGGGCGGAAGTTACCGTAATCTCCGCTAAGAGACCGCAATGCGCCGATGGCGTCCGGGTGGCGAGGCAGGATACTTATCGCGATTCTGTCCTCGAGTTCTTCAATCCACTCGTCTACCTGCGCCTCTTGCGGAGAATTCGGAGGGTTGATCCCCATGTAATCTACATCATCAGCCCCCATGTGCTGAACGTGCCCGTGGTTTTGTTGTGCAAATGGTTCACGCGCGCCATCGTCATCTCACATATCCACGATCCGGAATATTCGGGCAGCTTGGTAGTGGCCACGATTGCCGATCTGGTTTCCCGTATGCAGAGCAAGTGGTCGGATCGGCTTTTTTGCTACGGCAAGGCGATCCAGGATGCGATTGTTCAGAAATTCCATGTCCCCGCAAGCCGCATCGCCATATTCCGCCACGGTCCCACACACCTGACGCCGGGCGATACACTCGAATCGATGGCGGCAAGGACATCGCCTAAATACTTTTCGCAGATCGGCACAATCCTTGATCGCAAAGGTATCGAGTACTTCCTTGAGGCGGCGCGGCTGTTCAACGAGAAGCATGGGGCCGAGGCCGCTCAGTTTCTGCTGGCCGGCACTGGCAGCTTGGGAAAGTACCAGACGCAGATGGAAAGGCTTCCAAACCTGGTGGTCCACAACAGGTTCTTGGAAGACGCAGAGATGGACGATATTCTAGCCAGTAGTTACGCCTCAGTCCTGCCCTATACCGAGGGCATTATGCAAAGCGGCTTCATCGCCATAGCTTATGGCAACGGATGCCCGGTAATTGTCTCGGACATCGGTAGCCTTCCCGAAGGGGTCGAGGTGGGCAAAACGGGATTTGTGGTGGAGCGAAAAAATGCAGGACAGATTGCCCAGGCGATGACGAAAATCTACAGTGGCAACTTCGAAAATTTTTCTGCCAATTGCCTCAAGTTCTATCGGGAGAAGTTCAGTTGGGAAAGTCTTGGCGAGGAGCTTTATCGGGACATGGCAAGTTCCTTGGCGCTGCGGAAACGGGGCGGTCCTTGAAGAGCGGCAGTCATCATTTGCGTTTGCTTTCGTCACCGCGAAATCAGGCACCCGCGCATAAATCGTCTGGTCCCCCGGCAGGCTTGCGGCGGGCGTAGATCAGGCCAGCGGTAACACCCAGCAATTGAGCGTAGGCCCGCGCGGCGAGCAGGACTGGAGACAGAATTCCGACGATGGGGTCTTTTCCGATTGCCCGCAATGCGAAGGGCAGCGTGCTGAGCAGAAAGGCGGCCAGCACAAGCAACGACACCGGCACGGCGGGCCGTACAATCAGGTCGAATGCCACTCCAAGCAGCAGCGCAGGCGCAAAGAGAAGCTGGAGCTTCATGAGCTGCGGCGTGTGGCTGTCCTTCACGGCCTTGCTGGGGTTCTTGCGTACGGCGAGCACGCGCCAGAAAGCGAATTTGTACTTCTTCTTGAGATAACGCGAGAGCGTGTCCGGATGGGTGTGATAGACGATGGCCGCGGGGGCAAACTTCATCTTCCAGCCGCGTGCCGACATGCGGTAGGAGAGATCGGCGTCCTCGGCACATGCCACCGGGAAAGAGGTGTCGAAGCCAGTCATCTCCAGGAAACGGTCGCGGCGAAAGGCGGCGGAGTAAGTATCGATAAAGTCGATCGACGGAAGACGCGCCATCCGGCGATAGCGGTCCTCGTACTCGATCTGCACGAAACGGGCAGCCAAGCCCACCTGGCGTGTGCGGTAGACTCCCCGCACTCCGACGACCTCCGCATCATCGAAGGGCGCGAGCATGGCGTCCAGCCAGTCCGGCATAGGCACGCAGTCGTCATCGGTGAATAGTATGATCGTTCCCCGGGCTTCCTGGGCGCCGCGATTGCGGGCCGCCGCTGGCCCGGCATTGGCCTGGGTAATGAGGCGAACGCCGGAATAGCGCTTGACCACGTCCACGGTGTTGTCGGTCGAGCCGTCGTCGACGACTAGAATTTCCGCATTTTGCCCCGCCGTCTGCTTCATAAGAGCATCAAGACAATTGCCGATGCGGGAGGCGCCATTAAATGTCGGAATAACGATCGATACTGGCTTGGCTTCGATGGGATGCTCCACTTGCCGCCTTCAACACTGGAAGCGGTCTTCCAAAGGATACACTTCAAGGACGCCACGCAGGGAACCGGCCATCGATGCAGGTCTCCGGTCTTTCTCCGGACCCGCAACGGCGTACTCGAGACTAGTCGGTGCCTTGGGGACTCGTGACTGACGTTATGCGATCGCGCCCTGGCTCCTGCCGGGGTGTCTCGGTTTTCTCGTGCTGGCTGCCACGCAGCAGATACTTCGACAGCGTAATGAAGCCTTTAACATTGCGCTGCAGTTCGCGGCGGTCTTTCAGCGACTGCTTCAGCTTGTAGAAAAGATAAGCGGGATTGAGATAGAAGCTGCGCCGCGCCCGGTCGCAGAAGCTGACCAGCTGTTCGTGCGTGATGTTTGGCAGCGTGACCACGCTATTGTGGAGGCCGTCTTTGGTCAACCACGCGCCCCAGTCCTCGATCTGAATGTAATTCCGCTTCTTGGCTTCGTCATACGCGGTCGTACCCGGATACACCATGATCGGGAAGAACTGGGCCGTATCGGGCCGGAGCTTTTTGGCGAAGCTCAGCGTTTTTTCCATACTGGCTGGCGTCTCGTTCAGGTTGCCGACCATGAAGCAGCCGTGCACCATGATGCCCGACTCCTGGCAGCGCCGGACAAAGCGATGGGCCTCGTCGTGATACTTCGCGTCGCGACGGTCGTCGTTGTTCTTCTTCATGCCATGAATGACTTCCACGTCGCCGCTCTCGAACCCGACGCAGAACAGGCGGGCGCCGGCCTTATGCAGTGTCGTAAGCAGTTCGCCTTCGGCGCCGATGTCGGCGCGGCAGTTGGCGTCGAAGGGCAGCTTGTTGCCACGACGAATCAGCTCCGTAGCCAATTCCAATGTACGCGGCTTGCTGATGATGAAGGTATCGTCTTCCAGCATGACGGTCTTGATTTCGGGCATCTCGCGGGCGACGAAGTCGAACTCATCGGCCACATGCGATACCGAACGGTAGCGCATCTTGTGCCCGCTGAAAGTCTGCGGATAAACACAGAACGAACAATGATAGGGGCATCCGCGGCTGGTATCGAAGACCACCAGGGGCCATAGCGAGTGGCCATAAAAGTAGTCGGGCGTATGTAGAAAGCGCTTGTAGACCTCGGAGACGAAAGGCAGCTCATCGAGATTCTGGATCGCTTCACGCTGCGGGTTCGTGACAATTTCGCCCGTCGCTCTGCGCCGCCATACCAAGCCCTCGACGGCGGAGAGGTCGGCGCCGCAGGCCTTCGCTGCCAGCCAGTCGCGTACCGTGTATTCGTACTCGCGTATGGCGACAGCCTCTAGGGAGGCCGATATGGCGAGCGTCTCTTTGGGCAGCGACGACACGTGACGCCCGACCAGCAATACATGCAGAGAGGGCTTTGCGGCAACCAGGGACTCGATCACACTGACGTCGTTAAGAATGCTGGGCGTGGACGTATCGCAGACTACCGCTTCGATGTTCTTGGCTGCGATACGGTCGATGACCGCTTGCACCGAGTAACCGGCAGCGGGAGCGTCGACCAAGTCCACATCATGCCCACTCTTGATCGCGACTCCGGCCGCGTGAGCCAGCCACTTGGGGTAGTACAGTGTTCCACTCTTGGTAACCGCAGGACTGCGCTGCTCCCGGGAAAAACGCGGGTGGAATGGAGGATTCAGAAATAAAACACGCATCGTACAGACGAGTATATCAGACCTTGCTCCAAGGAACGGCTGCACGAAGGGCACGGGTCGGGCGCAGGTAGTGGGCTACTTTGAATCTAAATTTCCTGGATATACCAGTTTCATCAACAGAATGAATACTGCCATAGAAATAACCGCCATCCACCACGGCCAAAAAATAATGGGGAATAGAAGAAAGACAAGAATGAATGCGAACCAGCGCCAACCGGACGGTTTGTTGTCGTCACCTTCCACTTCTATTCCTTAACGCCGCTCTCTCCGTCCTCCACTGTTCGTAGGCTTCCCAGAGGGCTACCAAATCCTCTACGCTCCACAGCCGCGTTCCGACTTCAAAGTAGCCCATTACCAGGGCGCGGGTGGGCGCAGGCGCGATTACAGCGCGTCTTGCTTGTCCTTCCAACGGCCCTTGATCGCTTCCAGGCGTTGCCGGTTCTCTGGCAGGTCAAAAGCACGGGCAGAGCTTTCCCGCAGGAAGATCCAGAACCCGGCAACGAAGAAAGAGAGAATAGTCGCCGCAATCACAATCAGGGTTCGGTGCGGAGACGACCGCTTGTCGGGGGGCACGGCGGCATCTACCACTTGAATAATCGCCCCTTCGCGCGCCTCGTCGAGTTTGGCGACTTCGAATTCCTTCGCCATCAGCTCGTAGACCGTCTCGTGGTACTTGAGGTCGCGAAACCGGCGGAGGTATTCCATCCCGGCTTCCGTCACCCTTCCCTTGGAAAGGTTGATGTCCGACCCAACGTCCGGTTGCGATCCCGCCAGCCGTTCGAGCTGCGATTGGAGCGCCGCAAGCTCCTGCTTGGCGAGGATGAGTTCGGGATTGTCTTCGGCGGCGAAAGATCGCATGCCCTGAATCTGCACTTGCTTGGCCACAACCTGCCCGCGCAAGACGGCGGCCGATTCAATCAGCGATCGTGCCTGACTGTCGATTTGCAAAACGCCGGTGGATTGTTGGGTCTTTCTCATGGCCTCTTCGGCCCCGGTGAGGTCGTTCTTGGCCTGCTGCAACTGCTGCTCGAAAAACAACCGGCGGCGCGCGGCCTCGGTGATCGCCAGCGCGGCGGAGAGTTTGCGAAATTCTTCCACGTAGCCATTGGCCAGTTCGGCAGCCCGCTTCGGATCGCGATCCTCAAGCGAAATGCGGATCAGCCCATCCTTGGTCCCGGCAACGACCGTTGTGCGGCGCTCGAACACCTTTCGCGCATCCGACATCCGTTTTTCGCCGTATTCCTTCCTCAGATCAAAACGCTGGATCATCGCGTCTTCGACCGTCCGGCTGGTCAGCAAGGAGACGTACATATCGGCTGGGTTCTTGAGGCCAAGACTGCCACTCGCCAAGGAGGCCAATCCCCCCAGCGATCCCATGTTCCCGAGTTGCCCCATCAACGCAGAGCCGATGGATGAATTCTGCTGAGGAGGGAGCAGCACGATCTTTGCTTCGTATCGGATCGGCAGCAGGAAGGAAACCACCGTCGCCAGCACCGCGGCACCCAGCACAAAGCGTACGATGAAGCGCTTGTGCCCGACCAGTAGAACCACGACGTCGAGCGGCGAAACTTCCGTTTCGCTCTGCGACAGGTCTGCGTTTCTTTCGTTGACAATCGGTTCGGTGTGAATCTCAGTCTGAATCATCGCATCCGCGTTACCGGCCACTTTAACTATTATTGCACTCCGCAGAGAGTGATTCTATCAGGCTCCATCAAACGGGGTCCTCCATCTTGCAGATTGTCTGAGCGCAATCGCATCACTCGTGCAGCCGTGCTACTTCCAGATGCCTATTTCAGTTTCGTGCTAAATTTGAACGAATTCGAAATTCTGCGAAAATGCTGGAAGCGGATTTCTTCAGCGTTTAGGCTATTGCGAGTGAAGATGTGTTCCTGCGCAACCAACTGGTACGTGTAATGAAGCTTACTGGAACCGCTATCAAAACGCCTGAATCTGGATACCATCGCACCAAGGCTCTAGTGACATCATGGTTGCTGGCGGCGCAGGTCGTTGTTTTTAGTTTGAGCGGTTGCAGTTTGATGGCGAGCGCGCAGGAGCCTGCGGACGAAAAAAACACTCCCGCTCCATCTCCAAAGCCGGACGTGCAGTTTCCCGACTTCTCGCTGAGCCCGGTTCGCCTGCAATCCCTTCCGCGCAATCTTTTTCTGGATCAGAAGAGGATCTGGTCAACTCCGTTCCACATGACTCGGGCGGAGTGGGAGTGGACGGTCCCATTGGTTTTTGCCGGCTTAGGGATAGTGGCGAAAGACACATCCATAGAAAAACATGTTCCGACAAGCCCGGCGACGGTCTCACACGCGGTTACAGCCTCCAATGCCGGCCTCGCTGCTTTTGTCGGTGCGGGCGGAGGACTGTTCTTGTTGGGACACCTCGCGCACAACGACGAACAACGCGAAACCGGGCTTCTGAGTGGAGAAGCCGCGATTGACGCATTCCTGGATACGGAAGTGTTCAAATATGCGGCGGGACGAGATCGCCCCTTTGTCGGCGACGGACAGGGACGTTTTTTTGAAGGCGGCGGCTCCTTCCCTTCGCAGCACGCGGCCGTCAGTTGGGCAATTGCCAGCGTGATCGCTCATGAATACCCCGGTCCCTTGACACAGTTGTTGGCCTACGGCTTGGCAGGAGGCGTAAGCGCTGCGCGGTTTGCGGGGCAGAAGCACTTCGCATCCGACGTGGTAATCGGCAGCGCCCTCGGGTGGTATACAGGCCGGCAAGTTTTCCGTTCCCACTCTCATTACAGCAATGCGGAAATCGCAAAATATGGCACGTTCAGCAAAGCGGTGGAAGGTGAGGAAGCCGACACTGAACGCAAGCCGCGAAACATGGGGTCGCCATATGTGCCGCTGGATAACTGGGTGTATCCGGCCGTGGATAAGCTGGCACATCTGGGTTATATCAGGAACGCGTTTTTAGCTTCGAGGCCCTGGACTCGCATCGAAATCGCGAATCTGGTGAACGACGCTAAAGCCAACCTGAAAACCGAAGAAAACGCTCCAGAAGGAATCGCGGCACTTGAACTTCAGCTCGAACGGGAATTCGCATACGAACTGGGGCTGCTCGATGGCAAATCGAACGACACTGCGAAGGTTGAATCGATGTACACCCGAGTCGTATCGATCGGCGGGCAGCCACTGAACGACAGCTACCATTTCGGACAGACGATTATTAATAACTTCGGCCGCCCTTACGAAAAAGGATTCAACACCTACGACGGCTTTTCGGGCTATGGCGCGGCCGGTCCTTTCACGCTCTTTGTTCGGGGTGAGTATCAGCACTCGCCTTCCGCTCCCGGCTATTCTCCCGCTGTCCGGCAAGTGATCGCCACAGTCGATCTAAACCCGCTCCAACCGTATGTTCCGTTTGCGACGGTAGATCGGTTCACGCTTCTGGACACTTACGCCGCAGCCAATGCAGACGGATGGAATCTTTCATTTGGGAAGCAGAGTTTATGGTGGGGGCCCGGTGTGGGAGGCGCACTAATCTTCAGCGACAACGCTGAACCGATTCTCATGTTCCGGGCAAACCGAACTATCGTGGAGCTTCCCTGGATTTTCCGGTGGCTCGGCCAAGTGAAAGTCGATCTATTCTTCGGCAAGCTGTCCGGCAACCATTTCCCCCCCCGGCCTCTGCTTCACGGAGAGAAGGCTAGTTTCAAACTGACACAGAATTTAGAACTTGGTTTCAGCCGAACAGTCGAACTTGGGGGAGTGGGCCGGCCGCTGACAGCCGCAGCCATTTTTAACAGCTATGTGAGTTACGAGTCGTCTGTAACTTATCCAGCGAACGATAATCCCGGTAAGCGCACCGGCGGTTTCAACTTTTCCTATCGAGTTCCCTTTCTGCGCGATTGGCTGACGCTCTACGCCGATTCCATCACTTCTGACGACCCCTCGCCACTTGACGCTCCGCGGCGCGCCGCCATAAGTCCGGGGCTTTATGCACCGCGTCTACCTCGTTTGCCCAAATTGGACTTACGCGTCGAGGCTGTCTACACCGACACTACCACTTCTCGAAGTACCGGCGGCAAATTCTTTTACTTTGAAGGTTATTATCACGACCTTTATCTAAACAAGAATAATTTAATCGGTAGCTGGATCGGAAGAGAAGGCGTGGGATACCAAGCCTGGAGCACGTATTCTTTTGCCCCGAAGAATACTCTGCAGTTCGGATTCCGGCATGCACAAGTGGACGGAGATTTCATTCCTGGCGGAGTAACACTCAACGATGGTTCCGTAAAGCTCAGTTGGTGGATGAGGCACGATCTGAGTGCTTCGGCGTTCGTCCAATACGAGAGATGGCGTGCCCCTCTCTTGGCGCCGACTCCGCAAACCAACTGGACGTCAACCGTCGAACTCACGTTCTGGCCGCAATCCTGGCGTCGGTAAGCGTTCGCTACTACCGGATCACCGCGAGGGCGGCGCCGGTCAGGGCCAGTTGCGACGAAATCTGCGTCCAATCGCGTAGGCCGCGGACGAAAGCTCCGCTGGTGAGTTTGTAGGGCACCACGATCTGATCGCCGGGATACAATCGGAGACGATCGAATTTTGAACCCGTGAAAAGCCCATTCACATTATTGGCGGCGACCACCACCCCGTTCGCGCGCAGTACAAATGCATGGTGCAGGTCGGACTGGGGTTTTCCCTTGCCGGCCATGTCGAGATAGGCTCCGCTGGTTTCATGGGAGTCGTAAATGAACGATCCGGGATTGTAAACATTTCCCACCACCGACACGGTTGAAGGAGCATGGGGAATGATCAGCCGGTCGCTGTCCTCCAGCACCATGTTCGGGAAATCGGTGAGTTTCTTGTCGTTGGGTTTGACGGGGAGTGCAATCCGTCCGCTGGCGCGGATACTACGGATCTGCGCAATGATCCCCTCCTGTGCCGCCTGGAGTTGCGCCAACTGCTGCGCATCCGCGGCCTGGCCGGAAGATGCCATCGCCATAGCCGACTGGCGCACTTGCGCCTCCATGTTGCGAGCCAGTTCGTCCAGGCTCTTTTGTTGTTCCAGCCGCGCCGATTCGCGGGTCAATTGCGAGCCGTACACGTAGGCGTTGGGAGTCAGACCGCCCGCGCGTTCCAGAACCGAGCGGAGCGTTTCATTGGTTGCGAGCTTATAGACACCGGGGCGCACCACCTCGCCTTCGACGATCACGTACTGGGAGCGCTCCGTCTGCGGCACGCTGATATCGCGCTGAGAAAAAATGGTGACGATATCGCCCGCCTGCAGTTCGAGGTTGCTTTCCTGGTCGTGTTCGAGGATTGCCTTCCGCGGGCTCATCCAAAGCAGCTTAGAGGTAAGGTCTTCGGGATTGACGCGCTGGACAATGGCATAATCCCAGTTGATTTCGGGAGCATAGCGCCGCAAATCCTCGGCAACATTCCTTACCTGATTTGGAATGGAAGAATTGTCTCCATACGCCTGTGTGCGCAGCTGGTTGCTCGAGGGTGCGATATCGCTGGATTTCAACAACGCGTTACTGGAAGATTCTTGCTCGTTCGGCGCGCAGGGTACATACGGAAAGTTCGATGAACCCATGACATCGGGCGAGTTATCCGAAAAATTGTAGTATCCGGTTGCATCCAGAAGGTCAAGTGTTGCGTTGCCGTCCGATGTGAAGCCGTTGGGTGTTAGCCCACTCGCCGTTGCGACATTGGCTTTTTGTAGGTTGGACTCGGGAGCGCAGAGAATGTTTCTCGGATGCTCGGTGCGCACCGGATACTCGGTTCCACGGCCATTGACGATGGCGGCGCGATCCAGCCAGTAGCGGCGGGTAAGCAAGGCCTGTGCATCGGGGATCAGGTCACGGACGCGCATTCCCGGCTTCCAAGGATAACGCCCGGGGTTGGAGACATTGCCCCGCAAGGTCACGGTGTCTTCAAAACGCGAAACGATGGAAAACACGCGGACGATGTCGCCATCCTTGAGGGGAAGAGTGCGGGACTGTTCGTCGTAGGGAAACTCCAGTGTCTTACGCGACTGGTGGTCCACGAGGCGATCAATCGTGATCTTGCTGGTGTCGGCAACGGTGCTCATGTCGCCGGCAATTTCAATCAGATCGTTCAGGGAGGAGTTGTCCTTCATTTCGAAGATGGCCGGCGTATTCACGGAGCCCGAGATCGCAACCAAGGGACCAACGTGAGGAAAGTAGAGAACATCGCCGGGCAGGAGTCGGACATCCTTTGCCTTATCACCGTTGATCAGCAGGTCGTAGAAATCGAAATCTGTGATGGTAGCGCCGTCGCGACGCACCTGGATATGCCGCAACGATCCCTGCGGGGTGGGACCGCCGGAAGCGAAAATCGCATTGACCAGCGTGCTCAGCGAGCTGATGGTATAGGTTCCGGGATAGCGGGCATTGCCAACCACAAGTATCTGGATGGAGCGCAGCCGGCCGACGTTGGCGGTGAGATTGAAGTTCCTGAATATTTTCGAAATCTCACGTTTCAGGTGTTGTTCCAGATCTCCATAATGAATACCGGCAACGGATATTTGTCCGACCTGCGGGATGTAGATCTGGCCAGAACGATCCACGATCACCCGCAGGTCAGCCTCGACTTGGCCCCAAATCCTGACCTGCAGTTCGTCGCCGGGGCCGATTATGTAGTCGCTGGGGACCTGCAACAAATCCAGTGGAGCAAAGGTGCTTGGCGGCTGAACGAATAACGACTGCCCGAACAATGGTAATGCCCGGCCCGCCGAGTCGGCGACCATTTGCTCGAACTCGGTCTCGGGCCGCGGCGGAAGTTTCGGCTGCTGCACCTGCGAGGGATTGAGTGGAGACGTGCCGGGAGTGGTCTGGCGTGGGTTCAAATTCGTGGGTGTTTTCAATTGCGGTACGCGCTCGGAGGGAGCCGAGTTGTTGCGTCCCTGAGTTCCGCCGGATGTTTGAGCCTGCGCAGCGCTACACTCGGCGCTTCCCGCCTGCGACGGATCGGAGCAATCCACTGCTGTAGCCTGAGACGAAGAATCGTTGAGGGACTGCGAAAGACATACGCCAACGGAAAAAACGATGAACAACGCGAGCAGCCACGACTTTTGCATGATGGATTAAGAATCCTGTAGTTCCGTTGAATGTAGCGTCCCAAAATGTAATCCTACCAACCGCCCGATGCAAGCGGATCGGCTAGTAGGACGCAACGATAGGGTTTGCAGCGAATGTTCATTATCCCACATTCTCTTAGGGGAACTTTGGCTGCGAGTTGTGAGGACGGCGGTCCTTGGTTCGAGGTCGGCGGTGTCACCGACTGATGTTCCAGATTGACATTGTTCTGACGCTGCGCCCCGCCGCAATTTTTTTTATCACATCTTTGCTGTGACAGGCGTCACTGATTCCCCCGGTTAACTTTTTATCATAGGTTGTAAGAACGTGAAGGCGGTCCGCGTGCGAAGAGATGACCCATCACAGCATCGATACGTCCTTCTGTCATCTCGTCGCCAATTCTATGCGATGGTACGATTCAGCAATTTCAACTGTGTTTCTATTCGGAATTGCTTCTTGATCTAAAGTATTTTCGGGCTCTGCACCATTCGAAAGAAAGTGGAGGAATGTCGGACAATTTCGGCGCTGCGGGTTCGGATCTCGGAGCGTCAGGGGGCGGCCCGTATGAAAATTGTTTCACATTATCGGCAAACAGCGGGATGAGTGTACGATCAGTGCCGTTTTTGAACAAAAAAGGAGATTCCGGCTAAGGTCACTCCGCGTTCAGCCGATGAATCTGTGGGGCGGCAATCAAGCTAAGGTGTTTTCGGGCCCTGAACCATTCGAAACAAGCGAAGGGACTCGGGATGATTTCACCACTAAGTTCTAACGAGGTTGTAGGTGCCATACCAATCAATCCCTATCCGCATGTTCACTCCGTTCTCGACAGCCTGCGAGATATCGGGAAACCAGTCCGCGCTATCTGGAACCTCAGCCCGCGACTGTCGGTACCAGAAAGGCCGTTTCTGGTTGGCCGGGTGCAGACGATGGATCTGCCCATTTCTCCGGTTGAAAGCTTTGCTTATATCGTGCTGAAAAGGATTTTTGACCTGTTTTCCGCAGTTTTCGGCGTGGTTATTCTGAGCCCCCTGCTTCTGGCGATTGCGTTTCTCGTCAAACTGAGCTCTCCCGGCCCGATTTTGTTCCGGCAGGAACGAGTCGGCCGACATGAAAAGCACTTCACGATGCTGAAGTTCCGCACCATGCACCGCAGCAGCACCGTCGAAAGCGACACCGCTTGGACAACCAAGTGCGATCCACGATGCACCGCCATTGGCGCAGTACTACGCAAGTTCAGTCTCGACGAACTACCTCAGCTTTTTAATGTTATTCGAGGAGATATGAGTCTGGTTGGGCCGCGTCCAGAACGGCCACATTTTGTCGCGAAGTTCCGCAATGAAATTCAGAGATACGACATGCGGCATTGCTGCCAGGTAGGCATGACAGGATGGGCACAGGTCAATGGCCTACGCGGCGATACTTCAATCCCCGACCGGCTTCAATGCGATCTGCAGTACGTCTTCAACTGGAGTCTTGCTTGGGATATACGAATCATCCTTCGCACCTTTGCGGTCCTGAAAGACCAAAATGGATACTAGGTCCATGACCGAATGACGATTACCGTCCGCAGCCGGACTGTAGCGCCGGCATCTTGCCGGTTGTCCCGAGGGCGTCACGCCCGGCGCTCCACCAACAAAAATGGATCGACCGTAGTAACAATCGCGCGGTCACGGTACTAATACTGTGACCGCATGAATTGTACCGCTTGACCGCCGAGCGTCGCGCCTCCGGCCGAATGCGCCTCCCGCTCCCCATCTCGCATCGATGGCAGGCCAGCGCGAAAGTCATTTCAAGTCTTTCCCGGTGGTGGTGACGACGAACTTGCCGTGCTTGACTCCGCGCAAACTGAGGATCTGGTCGGCGATCTTCCTGAGCGCCGCGCTCGGCCCCTTCATGATGACCACTTCCAAACAGTTGTGGTGGTCGAGATGGACGTGCGTCGCCGCCAGCACCTGCGCGTGCGCCTGGTGCTGAATTTCCGTCAGCCGCTCGGTCAGGTTGGGCCGATGGTGGTCGTACACCATGGTCAGAGTGGCGGCGATTGTTGCGTTCTTGTCGCCTTCCTCGGAGACCAGATGCTCTCGAATCAGGTCGCGCACCGCCTCGGAGCGGTTCTCGTAGCCCCGTTTGACGATGGATCGATCGAACTTTTCCAGCAAATCCCGTTCCAGGGAAAGCCCCGTCCTCACTAAATCCGCCATGGCTGCTCCTTTGTGCATACAGGATAAAGGAAGGCGCAGGACAAATGAAATCCCGCGAAGAAAATCGCAGCGCGTCGAGCAACGCACAAACGAGCAACGTACAGGAGTAGCACGATTCTATATTTCGTGTTATCGTATCCAATTGAAATTGAAATGAGTTTCACAACCAGGAAATCAAGGAGGCGGCCTAATCTTCATGAACGGGGCCAACCGTACGAAGCTGGACCTTCACGCACAACGCCAACACGCGGCACGTAGTTTGCCCGCGGCAATAATTCTCATCTCGTTTTTGCCGCTTCTCCTCTTTACTCATCACCTGCTCGCGCAAGAGATCGTCCTCAAAGGCCGCGTCACCGATCCCCAAGGGAAGGCCCTGCCGGGCGCGTCCATTCAAATGATCCGCCACGCCTCTCCTGAAAATTCCCCTTCTAGAAGTGGACATACCCGAAGCACGGCGAAATCCGGGCCCGACGGCCTCTTCGAAATCAAGGCCGATTCTCCCGGCAATTTCGACATCACGGTTGACGCTGCTGGCTTTCGCCCCGTCACGCGCTCCATCGACCTTCGGCCCGCCGCCAATCCCGAGATTGCAATCGCCATGACCGAACTCTCTCCGCGGCTCGAAAGCGTCAGCGTGACCGCCGAAGTGAACGCGCTCGACGTGCTTTCTCCCGATGCGGCGATGAAGGTTTTTGCTTCGGAGGATTTGCTCGATGCCAACCCCGGCCGTCCCGGCGCTCCTATTTCAATTCCCGGCTACCCGATTGAGACGGCGTCCAGCGGCATCAAAGCACCGCAGTACTTCGCTCCCGGCGTGGCCGGCGACCACGGCGAACCGATTGCCATGTTCATTCAGGTGGGCAGTTACCTCGTGTCCAACAATCTCTCGGCCAACGCTCACGGCAACGGCTACACCGATCCCAATATTTTTATCGCCGACGTCATTGAGAGCGTGCAGGTGGATGGCGGCGCCTTCAACGTGCGCGAGGGCAATCACGCGTTGAACCTGGCGGCGACTTACGGACTACGCTCGCATCTGGATCCGTTCCTGACCTTCATCGGCGACTACCGCGATGCCACGGTGACAGCCGGCATGAACCCCTCGAAGAACTCATGGGTCGCCGTGGAAGGCTCCTACGGCAACGGCTTCATGGACCGGCTAGAGCACCGCAAGCAGTTCAAGCTGAATGGCGGGCAGATCTGGCACGCCGGCGATCATACGGTGACGCTCTTCGGCATCGCCTACTACGGCGTCGGCCACGTGGCGGGATTGAGTCCAATGTACGGCTTCAACCCCACGGATGCCGCCACGGGATTCGTGCAGTACCCCGACACCATCGATCCACGGCAGAAGGACCAGACGCACACTGCGCTCCTCGCCCTGAATGATGTGTGGAAGCCGGGCGATCGCCAGGAGTTGCAGCTCTCCGGCTTCTTCCGCACCTACAATCTCTCGCTCTTCTCCGATTTCGGCCTCGGTCTCATCCGGCAGAGCGAGTTCCGCACCGTAACCGGCGGCAGTACGGCGTATGTCAACCACCTCACGAACAATTTCACGCTGCTGGCGGGGCTCGACTATGAGCGCGAGGCTCCGCGGCGCGACGACCTTGACCACTACGATTTCTTCGATTCCACCAATCCCAGCACCTACGGGCCATTCACCAAGATCATGGGCGCCAACGTGACCATCGCTCCCATTACACCAAACATCGCCGGACAGGGCGGCCTGGGCAAGCATCTGCGTTACTACCTGGGCTGGCGGCAGGATGAAGTCTGGATCAATCAGCAAAATCTGATGACGCCGGCAGATTCCTGGAGCAAGTGGGTGGGAGTGCAAAATCCCAAGGCGACGGTCACGTGGCTGTCCGGCGACTCTCGCTATGCACCCACCATCTCAGCCAGCTTCGGCAAGTCGTTCTTCACCGAAGATCCGCGGCCCGGAAATGACTACCGCGGCTCGGGTTCGATGCTGCCCGTGGAAAAGGCACGCTCCTATCAGTTAATGGCGAGCAAGACCTTCCATCGGACTGAGACCAAGCTGACGCTGGGGCATGAGACGCAGAACGCCGAGTATGGCAAGGTCGACTCCGACCAGGGATTGCAGTTCCCCCTGGGCCCTGGGCGTATTCGCTACTTGGCGGTCACCGTGCGCCAGATTTTCGCCAACGGCTCGCTGCAGGCCACCTTCGATCAGGCCGACGCGCGACTCCTCAACACCAACTTTCCGGGCCCCCTTCTACCGAGAGACCCTTACTCCGTTATTCCCGAAGCGCCTCGGCTCGTCGGCGACCTCGTTGGCACGTACCGCAAACTTCCCTTTCACCTGGAGACCAAGGCCGAGTTCGAGTACGTGGGCCGGAAAGTGGTGGGCACCGGTTGCAATGAGGCCGCCTATTATGCAGACGGTGGCGGGACCCTCGGTACAGCCAACCCGGCTCTCAGCGAGTACTGTAACGGCGTGTCCAACAAGGAGTTTCGCGTGGCCCTGGCGCGGCCCTTCCTGAACAATCGTCTCAGCGTGGGTCTGAACGCAATGTGGGCCAAAGGCTATACGGGACAGACCGAGGAGAATTTCGCCTGCGCCACCTTCCCGAGCAACGATTGTCCCGCACAGCTCCCTAACGGCGCCTGGACCATAACGGGAGTGCCCGGCGTCGTACCGCAGACGACTGTCTATGTTCCCGGAGGCAGAGGCGTGAACGCCTACATTAACAATTTGGTCCCTGCCAACCAGGTCCAGGAGGTGGTGGGTGTGCGAATTCCGTCGTACGCGAGCGTGAACCTCACCTATCGTTTCGGGCGCTAAATGTAAAGGTCAAAACCCTCGGCCCCAACGGTATCTCGGTTGCTGCTACTGTGCAAGGGATTTTCCATATTGGCAAGCACCGTGGTCCGAGCGCCACTTTGGGCGAAATTCTTTGCACAATTCTGTTACTATTATCTGTTCTAGACGCTAAGTCCTCGTATCCAAGCTGGTTCCACGGTGCGGTTTTGGATACGAAAATGCTCTATATATTAGCTTTCTCTTCTGCCGATCCCTGGCCCAACTGCCAGGCAGAGGTGCTGTCTTGATCGACGCTGCCACTGGAAAGACCGTGCGACGAAGGCGGAGTTGGTATCGGCACCGGCTGCGCATGCAGCGTACTTTGATCGCTGTGGTCGCCACGACGCTGATCGCTGCCGCCTGCTGGCTGAATGCGGCGCGCTATCTCTCGGCGCCCTCTCTGCGTGCGTCCCAGGCCTTGTCCGGCTCGTCTTGGACGCGCGGCAACGTCCGCCACAATCTCGCCTTGATGGCAGCGCGCTCCGCCAAGCCTAAGAAGCTTCTCGCCCCGGTCCCGGATGTCTATCCTTATTCCGTCGTCCCCGGAGGCGTAAAGGATTCCGACGCCCTGCGCTCGATCGCGGCGCGCGATTACGTTGTCCGCCGCCATTTCGCCCACTTCGATTTCAGCCACGCCCAACTGCTCCGTGTCACCGAAGCCCGCGAAGTTTATCTTTCTTATCGCATTCGTAACACCGTCTTCTGGACGCGCAATAAAGTCCGCCTGCGCCCCGGCGAATTGCTCCTGACCGACGGCAAAATCACCGCCCGCGCGCATTGCGGCAACCAGATTTCCGATACCGCGAAGCCCGAAGTCTCCAACGAAGAGCCCGACGAAGACATCCTCGACCTGCCCGTGGCTCAGTTCGAACCCGGTCCGGCTTTCCCCATTTGGCCCCTGCTTTCCCGGCCCGATTTGCCCGCCGGCCAGCCGCCTCCGCCCAAGCTCTTCGCCGGCGGGTTCTTCTTTCCCTACGTGCCTATCGATGTGCAGCTTCCTTCCAAGAGCTGTACCGCTGGCGACATAAACCGCAACGGGAACTGCTACAAGAAACACCCCATAGTCAGTCCCGAGCCCTCGACCCTGCTGCTGTTCGCTTCCGGACTGGCGTCAATAATGATCGCCTGGCGTTATCGAAGGAAACCCGCCCCGTAGCAGCATAACAACGCCCACATAGATTCAGCGGTCCCAGCCCGAACCTTTGATGGAAGTCGGCGTGCTTCCGTTTTCGCTCGGTTGCACGTTCCCCCTCTCACCGTGGATACTGGTGCCAGACCATCATGCATACCAACCTCTCTCACTCCGCCCCGTCTCAACTGGAAACCGATTGCCTGGTCGTCGTGCTGCTGGATCGCAACGAAAAAAATTCAGCCGAAAATGATCGGGCCAAAGAGAACAAGCCCGCCCCATCGCTCGAATCCAGCGACGCCGCCGTGCGCGCCGCCGCCCTTGATGTGATTGCGAGCGGCGAGGCGTCCGGCAAGGCCTTCGAAACCACGCTGCTCCATCGCCCTGCGGGGTTGAAAGCGAACCGCCTGCTGCTGATCGGCGGCGGCAAGGCCAAGAGTTTTTCCGCCGCGGAATTACGCCAGATCGCCGGCGCGGCCGTGCGCACGCTGAAAGGCAAAAGCGTACGCAACTTCGCCTTCGCTCTTCCCGAGAATGGTGCGCCCGCCGCAATTCCCAACCATGAAGCCGTGCGCGCCGTCGTCGAAGGCGCCTTGGTCGGCGAATTCGATCCCGGCTACTACAAGAGCGATCGCAACGACAAAGACAAAGACCAGAAAATCGACGCCATCACCATCGTCGTGCCCAGCAGCGCCCAAGCCGATCCAAAGTCCCTCGAATCCGCGATGCAAACCGGACGCATCGTTGCCGAATCGCAGAACTTCACCCGCGACCTGGTCAACGAACCCTCCAATCGCATGACGCCAACCATCATGGCCGAGCGCGCCAAAAAGATGGCGGCCGAAGTCGGCCTCCAGTGCGAAGCCTACGGCCCCGACAAAATCAAAGAACTCAAGATGGGCGCCTTCTGGGGCGTGGCCCAAGGCTCCGACGAACCGCCCGCGCTCATCGTTCTACGTTATGAACCGCGTTATGAACCCGAGGGCGCGGCCAAAGATATTCATCTCGGCCTGGTCGGCAAAGGCATCACCTTCGACACCGGCGGCATCTCCATCAAGCCCGCCGAAGGTATGGAAAAAATGAAATACGACATGGCCGGCGCCGCCACCATGATGGGCGCCATGCGCGCCATCGCTCTACTCAAACCGAAAGTCAAGGTCACGGCTATCGTCTGCGCCACCGAAAACATGCCCTCCGGCAAAGCGCAAAAGCCGGGAGACGTGCAAATTGCCATGTCCGGCAAGTCGATCGAGATCATCAACACCGACGCCGAAGGCCGCCTCATTCTCGCCGACGGCCTCTGCTACGCCCGCCAACTCGGCTGCACCCATCTGGTCGATGCCGCCACCCTTACCGGTGCCGTCGTCGTTGCCCTCGGCTACGTCAACGCCGGAATCTTCTCGAGTGACGACGAAATGTATGACCGTTTCGCGAATGCCAGCAAGCAAGCGGGAGAAAAAATGTGGCGCCTTCCCCTCGACGACGATTACAAAGAGATCCTCAAATCCAACATCGCCGATATCGTCAACTCCGGCGGACGCTGGGGCGGCGCCATCTCCGCCGCCATGTTCCTCAAGGAATTCGCCGAAGACACTCCCTGGATCCACCTCGACATCGCCGGTACCGCCTGGATGGAAGAGAACAAACCCTGGATCGCCAAAGGCCCTTCCGGAATCGCCCTGCGCAGTCTGGTGGAATTCGTGAAGGGATGGAGCGCGTAGAAATTTCTACTGTAGAGACGCGGAGTGCCGCGTCTTCTAGCACCTACGGAAAGTGCGGAACATCGGTGCGGAAACCGATTTCCGCGCCATAAAGGGTGGCCTTCGAATTCATGCCTGGCCAAGAGCGGCAATGGAGATTCGGCTGGAGTGCGGCACTGGCAGTCGTGGTCCTGCTTGCGGGCACCGCCTTCGTCTGGCGTGGCCCGGTGCGATTGGCAAACCGCGTCAGCATCAATGATTTCCTCTTTCCCTACATCCAAAGCCGCGCCTGGATGGCCGGAAGCGATCCTTACAGTCCCCAGAGCCTCGTACAACTGTGGCCCCGCGGCATAGAGCGGCCTGACTTTATCTCCCGCGATTTTGCCGATGGTTCTTTGGTGCGCAAGCAAGGAATACCGACCGCGTATCCGCCGACGGCGTTGGTTCTGATCGCGCCCGTAGCCTTTCTCCCTTGGCGCATGGCGCTTCTGTTCTGGCTGGCAATCGGTCTCTTCGCCTATGTTGTGACCGTCATGTCGGCCCGCTCCCTGGCGCGCCTTCCGTGGGGGGCCCGGCGCACCTATGTCTTCCTGGCGTTTGCGCTCACTCTCGCGCCCTTTCACACCGCCCTCGGAGCCGGCAGCATTGTGATCGTCTCCGTTGCAGCGAGCGTGGCCGCAATGTCGGCTGCCCAGCGCCAGCACAACGCGCTGGCCGGAATCCTTCTTGTCCTCGCCATCGGCCTCAAGCCACAAATCGGCCTGCCCTTCCTGCTCTACTGCCTGCTGCGCCGCCGCTGGCGCGCTTTGGCAATCGCCGCCGCGGGCGTTGCGCTCCTATTCGCCACCGCCGTTTTTCGCCTCGCCTTGTGCCAAACGCCCTGGATCCACAACTACCTTTACGATAATCGCGTGCTGTTTTCCTACGGCAGCTTGGGCGATTTCACCGAGAAAGACCCTCTTCGCTTTGGTCTCATCAATCTGCAAGTCGTAACTTACGCAATTCTGGGTGACCGCGGCTTGGCAAACCTCGTCGCCCTTGCGCTCGCCGCAACCTTGGGCTTGGTGTGGCTATTTTTGTTCCGCCGCCGAGGACCCCAGTTCGACGACCTCCTGGCCTTAAGCGCCCTCGCGGTCCTCAGCCTCATGCCCGTGTATCACCGCCTGTACGATGCCTCCCTGCTCATTCTTCCCCTGTCGTGGAGCTTGGCCGCGCTGGCTGGGCCTGCGCGCGGTTTCGCCAAAGCAACGCTTCTCCTCCTGGCTGTCTTTCTCGTGCCCGGAGGATCGGCGCTCGATCGACTCCAGAGCTCCGGCCACTTTGCCGCATTGCAGCACCGCTGGTGGTGGAATACGATTGTCATGCCTCACCAGGTCTGGACGATCTTCTTACTCGCCATCGCTCTGTTGCTTGCCATGCGTGTTACAACCGTTCATGACGTTAAACTAAGTCTGGGGTCCTGAATGGATCTCCCCGCGAAAATCCGCTCCCTGCCCACTTCTCCCGGCGTCTACTTATATAAGAACGCCGAAGGCGAAGTCATTTACGTCGGCAAGGCCAAGAACCTGCGCTCGCGCGTCTCTTCCTACTTCCACGAGGGCCGCTCGGACGACGCGAAGACCGGCACGCTCGTCCGCGAGGCCGTCGACGTCGATTACATCGTCGTCGCCAATAACAACGAAGCTCTCGCCCTGGAAAACCACTTAATCAAGCAAAAGCAGCCGCGCTTCAACATCCTATTGCGCGACGACAAGACTTACCCTTACGTCAAACTTACTCTGGCCGAGCGCTTCCCGCGCGTCTTTGTAACTCGCCGCCTGCGCAAGGACGGCAGCGCCTACTTCGGCCCTTACTTTCCCACCAACCTCGCCTATCGCATCGTCGATTTGATCCATCGCCACTTTCTCATCCCATCGTGCAAAGTCGATTTGACGCGCTTCCATCCGCGTCCCTGCTTGCAGCACTACATCAAGCGCTGCCTCGGCCCGTGCGTGCGGGACCTGACCACGCCCGAGATCTACGCCGAAGCCGTGCGCGACGTAAAGCTCTTCCTCGAAGGCCGCCAAACCGACCTCGGGAAATCCCTGCGCGAGCGCATGTCCGAAGCCGCCGCGGCGCAGGAGTTCGAGCGCGCCGCCCGCTATCGCGACCTCATTTCCACCGTCGATCAACTGCAAGAGAAACAGCGCATCGCCACCGCCGAAGGCGACGATGCCGACGTTTTCGGCTTTCACTATGAGAACCAGATGCTCGCCGTCAACCTCTTCCACATGCGCGCAGGAAAAGTCCTCGACCGCCGCGAATTTTTCTGGGAAGACCTGCCCGAGTTCACCGCGGGACCGGACGATGCCCACGTAGGGGCAGACGCCCTCGTCTGCCCAGGTGAGCGAAGCTCGCCAGCAATAGCCACCACCGCCGGCCCCTTCCATCCCAGCGAATTCTTCTCCGCCTTAGTCAAGCAGATCTATCTGGCGCAACCTTATGTCCCGCGTAATATCTACGTTCCCGTGGATTTCGCAGATCGCGAAGAACTGGAAGAAGCTTTAAGCGAGCAACTCGCTGTGGAAAAGACGCGGGCCACGCGCGTCCACATTACCGTCGCGCAGCGCGGAGACAAACGCGAACTCGTCGACTTAGCCGGCGCCAACGCCAAGCAGTCTTACGACCAGCGTTTCCGCGTCCTCAAGCCCAATGCCCGCGCCATTCAAGAGGCCCTGCAAGACGCGCTCGCCCTGCCCGAGCTGCCCAAGCGCATTGAGTGTTTCGACATTTCTCACATTCAGGGAGCGGAAACCGTGGCCTCGATGGTGGTGTGGGAAGAAGGCAAGATGAAAAAGTCGGATTACCGCAAGTTCATCGTCAAGACGGTCACAGGCGTGGACGATTTCGCCTCCATGCGCGAGGTTGTTACTCGCCGTTATAAGCGATTGCAGGAAGAAAAGAAGCCCATGCCCAGCCTGGTGCTGGTCGATGGCGGCCTGGGACAGCTCCACGCCGCCGCCCAGTCCCTCGAAGCCCTGGAAATCATCAATCAGCCGCTGGCTTCCATCGCCAAGCGCGAAGAAATCGTCTATGTTCACGGACAGGAAGACGACCCCGTAGTTATCGACCGTCATTCTCCCGTCTTACACCTAGTGCAGATGGTCCGCGACGAAGCCCATCGCTTCGCCGTCACCTTCCATCGCAAGCGCCGTCAAATCCGCGACCGCGCCACCGAGCTTCGCGAAATTCCCGGCATTGGCGAATCCACCACCCGCCGCCTCCTCGAACATTTCGGCAGCCTGCAAGCCGTGAAGCAAGCGGACCGGGCCGCGCTCTCGGCGGTCGTAACTAAGTCTCAAGCTGAGGCGATCCTCGAACATTTCCGCAAGGCTGCCCTTAGATCTTAGTTATCAGATCTTAGTTGTCAGATCGCAGCTATCAGTTGTCAGCTCTCGGTTCCTATCGCCCTTGTTATCCTGAGCTAAGCGCAGGGCCCATGCATTCGACTGCTTTGCATGCCACCCACCGTTTTTGAAGTGTGGACTTCCACGGTCACGACCCGCTTGGGACTCTCCTGGACGACGCTGGAAGGCGCGGGAAGCGGGTCCGGCGCTCATCGAATGCCCTGTGAAAAAGTTTGCAATATTGCCTGAGATTAACCATAACTTAACCGTTAATTCACAACAGCTTAATCTTGCGGCCTCCTAGTGTCGGCGATAATTGCCATCCGTCTGGTTCCAGTCTTCAGATTCTCATGGGAGGAAACATCAGCATGTACAAACTAATTTCCAGGATACTAGCCTACGTTACGCTCTTCGCGCTTCTCGGCGCCGCCTTGGTCACAGGCGCGTTAGCGCAAACACCCCTTGCACCCGGCAGCATTCAAGTCAGCCGGGTCCAGTATGACGGAGACACCGGTAACACTTACGTAAGTCCCTACAGTTTTCCCGAGATTTTCAACGACCAAGCCGGTCTGACTACCGGAAACGACATCCAGAATGTCGAAGGTATCCAGGGCAGCATTTACATCGATCAATTCAACTCCGTTCCGGCATCCGCGGTGGCGGGAACACTTTCGCTGCCTTCGACTGGAGCACCCGCGTCTTACCCTACTGTTGAACCGGGTACCTACATTACAACCAGTTTCAGTTCGAAGTCGGAAGGCGCGCTGATGTTGTCGCTCGACGGCACTGCCTTAACCTACATGGGATATCAGGCCGGAGACCAATTGGATGACGTCTCCAATTCGTACTCGCAGAATCCCAACTACCAACTCAGTCCCAATACGTACACTTATGGCCCACTCCCCGGCATCCCGTACCCTTTCTACGACCGGGAAGTAGCGCTGATTCAAGCCGGCCCAACGGTCACCTTGACTCCCATCGACAATACCAATAGCGGTGACAATCCACGCGCCGCCCTAACAGTGGATGAAAACGAGTTCTACATTGTGGGCAACTCCGACTCGACCACGGCATCGCCTAGCAACGGGCCCAACAACCCAGGTTTGACTATCGGAGCCCGCTGCGGTGCCCCTTTAAACAATCTTTCGTATCAGTTGGGGACCTATTTAGCTGCAGACCGTAAAGACGAGTCGGCAAAGAAACACGTTAAGGACAATAACTGGCGCGGTGTCGGCATCTACACCGACGGCTATGGCAACCAACAGTTGGTTGTCTCGAAGGGCAGCGGCGGCAACGGCGACGATGGCTTGTTCCAGGTCGGCACCAGTTTGCCAGCTTGCTCTTCATCCTTGATCGATAGCTTTGGAATCAACTATAACGCCGGCAATACGATCGCCGAATTGCCTGGGCTTGCCTTTCCCGTAACCAATCAAACGACCGGGGCTGCGACTCCCATCCTGCCTTTCGGCTTCTGGTTCGCCAACCCTACCACTCTCTATATTGCGGATGAAGGATACCCGCCATCCTATAGTGGCGGATCGTCGCCCAGCTTCCAAAATTCCACGAACGGAACCTATGTCCCCAGCAACGATCCACTAGCCGGACTGGAAAAATGGAGCCTGGTGAATGGCACATGGACACTGGACTACACGATCCAAGCTGGTTTGAACTTTAATCAACCTCAAACCTTCACCGGCTACAACGATATTAACGGTGACCCGATCCAATCCTATACCTACGGAATTCGCAACATCACGGGTACAAACAACGGTGATGGCACGGTCACCATCTACGCCATCACGGCCCAGTTCAGCGCCGCCTCCGGTGGTGAATCCGATCCCACTTCCCTCGTGGGTATTACCGACTCGCTGGCGGCCACCACTCTGCCAACCAACGAACAATTCGCGACCCTGCAGATCTCGGCGAGCGGGGAAGTATACCGCGGTGTCGCTTACGTTCCATCGACCACCGCGCGGCAGACCCAGACGATCTCGTTCCCTAACCCGGGACCGGTCGCCTACGGCGTCGCGCCCATCACCCTGGCGGCCACTTCACCTTCGGGTTGGCCGATCGCTTACACCCTCATCTCGGGTCCAGCAACTCTCTCGGGCAACGTTCTAACGATAACGGGCGCGGGATCTGTGGTGGTGCAGGCCGACCAAAGCGGCAACACCGACTACGCCGCCGCCACATCGGTCCAAGACACCATTGTCGTCAACCCAGAAGCCACGACCGTTTCCTGGTCGAACCCTTTGCCGATCACCTACGGGACCCCGCTCACCACAGCTCAACTCAACGCTACGGCGAGCGTCGCAGGTACCTTTGCCTACTTGCCAGCCGCTGGCGCCACGCTGACTGCTGGGCTCCAGACCTTGACGGTCACCTTCACTCCGAGCAGCAGCAACTACGCCCCATCGACTGCCAGCGTTACGCTGCAAGTCAACCAAGCCACGCCCACCATTGCTTGGTCGAACCCGGTGGCGATCACCTACGGGACCCCGCTCAGCGGGACCCAGTTGAACGCCACGGCTAACGTAGCTGGCACCTTTGCATATTTGCCCGCGGCCGGTGCCGTGTTGGGTGCGGGAAGCCAGACGCTTTCCGTCACCTTCACTCCCACCGACTCAGTGGACTACACCACCGCATCTGCCAGCGTCACGCTGCAAGTCAACCAAGCCAAGCCAGCCATCTCTTGGTCGAACCCTTTGCCGATCACCTACGGGACCCCGCTCAGCGGGACCCAGTTGAACGCCACGGCTAACACAACTGGCACCTTTGCATATTTGCCAGCAGCCACTACCGTGTTGGGCGCAGGAAGCCAGACGCTTTCCGTCACCTTCACTCCCGCCGACACGACCGACTACACATCGGCGACTGCCAGCGTCACGCTGCAAGTCAACCAAGCCACCCAAACCATCACTTTCACCACCAGCGCCCCGGCGACAGCCGTTTACGGCACCTCATTTAAGGTCGCCGCAGTTTCGACTTTGGGATTGCCAGTCACCTACACGAGCGCGGGAGCCTGCACCAACTCCGGCGCGACCTACACCATGACCAGTGGCAGCGCAACCTGCACGGTCACGGCAAGCGAGGTAGCCAGCGCTAACTACCTGGCCGCGTCCCCGGTAAGCCAATACACTGCCGGGACACGGGCTACTCCGACGGTAAGCTTCACGGGCGCGCCCGCCACTGAACCGATGAACGGCTCGTTCACGCTGATCGCAACCACCAACGCCAGTGGCTCGGCGGTCATCACCGTCAACAAACCAGCGATCTGCTCGCTTTCGGGATCGTATTCTCCGGTAACAGTAACGATCCTGGCAAGCTCCGGCTCTTGCACGTTCAAGGCGACCTGGGGAGCGGATCCTAATTACACGCCTGCAACCGCCACGCAAGTAACCAAGGCGGTACAAATACCATCTGTGATTACCTGGGCGACTCCGGCGGCCATCACTTACGGAACGCCGCTCAGCGCAACTCAGCTCGACGCCTCGGACAACGTAGCGGGTGTCTTTACCTACTCGCCAGCGTCCGGAACCGTGGAGAACGCGGGGAACGACACGCTGCAGGTAACATTCGTGCCCACCAACACGAATTACCAAACTGAGACCGCTACGGTGACGCTGCAAGTGCTGAAAGCCGCGAGCGCGATCAGCATCACCTCCGCCGCCAGCCAAGTTGTGTACATCGACAAAGCTGGAATCGCCACCGCGCCCCAAACCGTAGCTGTGACGCCCCCCTCCTCGCCGGTATCGGCGGGTACCGTCACTTTGACCGCCAGCACGGGTGAGACGTGTACGGGTCCTGTCAGTTCCACAACCGGGGATGGGGGTTGCACCCTGAGTTTCTCCCAGGCGGGAACGAGTACTGTCACTGCGACCTATGCGGGAGACAGCAATCACAACGGCAGCAGCTCGTCCAATCAGGTCAGCGTAACTGTCAATCCGTATCCGGCGATTACCTGGTCAGATCCGGCGACCATCACCTACGGAACCGCGCTCAGCGCAACCCAGCTGAACGCTACAGCCAACGTACAGGGCACCTTCACTTACTCGCCAGGGTCCGGGACCGTGGAAAACGCGGGGGTCGACACGCTGAAGGCAAAATTCGTGCCAAACGACCCGAATGAACCAACTGTGACCGCCTCGGTGACGCTGCAAGTGCTGAAAGCCACCAGCACGACCAAAATCACTTCGGCCCCCACCCAAGTCGTGTACTTGAACGGCAGTGGCGTCGCCACCGCGCTTGTGAACGTCGAGGTGACGGCTTACGAGCCGACGGGCACCGTCACTTTGACCGCCAGCACGGGTGAAACGTGCACGGGTTCAGTCGCTCCCGCAACCGGGGGTGCAGGATGCAACCTGCAATTCTCCAACACGGGAACGAGGACCGTCACCGCAAGCTATGCGGGAGACAAAAACCACACCGGCAGCAACTCGTCTAATCAGGTCACCGTTACGGTGGACCCGCACTAGGCCAGTCGGAAAACCCGCCCTTGACGAAAATCGTCAAGGGCGGGATTCCGCAAACCCGTCAGGCGTGGAATTCTGTTGCGTGTATTGAAAGTTGGGAGCACCATCCTTGTGCGTTTTGCGCGCAAGGATGGGCTCTCACAAACGCTTCCCGCTGGGGATTTCGTTTGTCATCGTCCGATCCCGCCGTCCCCCACGCCCCAAAAGATGCGGCACACAGGTAACTTCCAGCGCCCATTTGCATCCAACTGAACGGGCGCTTTTGCGTGTTATACTGCGCTCAGATGGGGTAACTGGATTTCTCCACGTTCCCGCCCGAGGATTTCGACACATGGCCGGTAGTTCTCGCCGTTCTCTCTTCCTGATTGTTTTCGTTCTGGCTGCGTTTGGCCTGCTGGGAATGCTGTTCGCGCAGCGCATCAGCCCGTCAACCGCGCCCAGCAGCGATTCCGACGTTTTCGACAACGTGAAGCACTTCACCGATGTCTACGACACTATCGAGCAAAACTATGCCGACCCGGTGAATGCCGACAAGGCGATCTATAACGGCGCCATCCCCAGCATGTTGCACCAGCTCGATCCCCACTCGAACTTTTTCGATCCGAAATCCTATTCCGCGCTCCGCGAAGAGCAGCGCGGCAAGTATTACGGCGTCGGCATGACCATCGTCCCGCGCAATAATAAGGTCATCGTCGTCGCTCCCTTCGTCGGCACCCCCGCCTATCGCGCCGGCATCCACCCAGGCGACATTATCGCCGCCATCGACGGCAAGTCCACCGACAACATGAGCAGTACCGACGTGGCCGATCTCCTCAAGGGGCCGAAAGGCACCACCGTCCACATCACCATGCTGCGCGAAGGCTCCGACCATCCCCTCGAATTCGCCGTCGTCCGCGACGAGATCCCGCGCTACAGCGTCGATCTCCACTTCATGATCAGGCCCGGCATCGGCTACATGCACGTTTCCGGGTTCCAGGAAACCACCGAGCATGAAGTCGCCGAAGCTCTCGATCAGATGGGCGATCTCAAAGGCTTGGTCCTCGATCTCCGCCAGAATCCCGGAGGTCTGCTGAGTGAAGGCGTGGGCGTCGCCGACAAATTCCTGAAGAAGGGACAGCTCATCGTCTCCCACCACGGCCGCTCATCGCCGGAAAAACGCTACACCGCGACCCACGGCAACGGTGGCAAGGAATATCCGCTGGTGGTGCTGGTCAATCGCGGCACCGCCTCCGCCGCCGAGATTGTCGCCGGCGCCATTCAAGATCACGATCGCGGCCTCATCGCCGGCGAAATCACATTCGGCAAAGGCCTGGTTCAAACCGTCTATCCCCTCACCGAAAACACCGGCCTCGCCCTCACCACCGCCAAGTACTACACCCCCAGCGGACGCCTCATCCAGCGCGATTACTCCAATCTTTCTCTCTACGATTACTACTACAATCGCGACAGCGAAGAGAACAACTCCAACCACGAAGTCAAGCTCACCGATGGCGGACGCACCGTCTATGGCGGCGGCGGCATTACCCCCGACGTCAAACTGCCGCCGTACAAGTCCACCAAGTTTCAGGATGAGTTGATGATGCACTACGCTCTGTTCAATTTTGCCAAGCGCTACGCCATCGGCCACAAGATCACGCAGAGCTTCGAAGTGGACGATGCTCTCCTCCTCGACTTCCGCAAGTTCCTCGACGAAGAAAAAATTTCTTATACCGAAGGCGAGATGAGCGAGAACAACGATTGGTTGCGCTCCAACCTCAAGAGCGAACTCTTCATCGACGCTTTCGGCCAGGAAGAAGGCTTGAAGGTGCGCGCCGAAACCGACCCCGACGTGCTCAAGGCCCTCGATCTGATGCCGCAAGCCCGCGCCCTCGCCGACAATGCCAGGAAAGTCATTGCCGAAAGAAACTCCGCGCCCCCGGTCTCGCGCTAGCAAACCCCAGTTCTCAGTTCTCAGTGGCATTTCAATAGAACATGTTTCATAAATCGGACTTGGGTAGGGTTCGGCTTCACAAGCTGCGGAAAAGCCCGGTTCAGGCAGGTTTCGGGAAGGGCACGAGTTTACTCGTGCCGCTAACGGTCGCCAGAAATGCGGGTTTCAGCCCCTGAGGGCCGTACCTTTCGATCTGAAACGCTGATGAAACATATTCCGGGAAAACTGGTGTTACTGAGAACTGGGAACTGAGAACTTTCTCTTGAGTGTGGCCCCGGAAAGCCCTACATTACTGGAAGCGAAATGATCTCCGGCCACTGGATTCTCGCCCCATGGGTTCCCCCGATCTTGTTGGCCCTGGCCGCCGGTATTCTCGACTGGCGCACCCGCCGCATCCCGAACTGGCTCACCGTCTCCGGCATGGCCGCTGGCATCGCCGTCAACACGGTCCTCTATCGCTGGCCAGGACTGAAATTCGCCTTGCTCGGCGCGGCCCTCGGCCTGGGCCTGCTGCTGCCTTTTGTTTTGCTGCGAAGCCTCGGCGCCGGCGACTGGAAACTGGCTGGCGCCTTTGGAGCCTGTCTTGGCCCGCGGCAACTGCTCTCCGTGCTCATGGGCACAATTCTGGTTGCGGGAGTCATGGCTCTCGTCGTGGTCGTCTGGCAACGCCGCTTGCAGCGTACGCTCGTCAACATCGCGCACTTGCTGGCCGCTTTGTTCAGCCTGCGCCTGCCCGCGTCCGAGGTCTCGCTCGACGGTCCCCAGTCGACGAAAATTCCCTTCGGCGTCGCCATGGCGCTGACGGCATTGTTCTACGCCACGGCCAGAGCGCTGGGGTATTTGTAATTTGTAATTTCACTTATAATTTGTCATCTTTATGGTTTGTCATCCTAAGCGAAGGATCTGCACTTTGCTGAATATCCGCCAACTCGCCTCGACAGATGGCTCGGAGATCCTCGAGGCCGCGCTCGTCCTGCCCTTGCTCTTCATGCTGCTGCTCGGCATCATCTGGTTTGGACGCGCCTTCAACATCTACTCCACCATCCAGCAAGCCGCGCAACAGGGAGCCATCGCCGCCGCTCGCCCCACCTGCGCCACCTGCAGAGACGCTTCTTCCACCACTACCACCGTGGACAACGCGATTGAAGCGGTGATGCAGGCGTCCAACCTCGATCCCAACCAGATCCAGGTCTCCTCCAATCCTGGCCTGAATGAGTGCCCGCCCCCGCCTGATTCCAGATGGCCGCGTGGTTCCGGGTGCAGGCAACACAAAAGAATCTGGATCTGCCGTAACATACTCCTGAATCAGGTGAACGGGTTCCTCTTGCCAAATCAGCCTGCGCAATGTGGAAGCGTGGTCAGCTTCCAATATCCATTTCAGTTCAACCTGCCTTTCACTTCCCTCAACATGCAGCAGATTCTGCTGTCGGCGCAAGCGCAAAGCCGGATGGAGAACTAGATGCTCCGCCACCAGATTCCGCCGGGTGCCCCACTTCTCGCGCTTTTCGAGAAGTGGGCCCTTAGGGAAGTCCTTAGGGACTCCCGCGGCTCGGCGCTCCTCGAGTTTGCCATCACCCTCCCGCTTCTCGTCGTCTTCGTCGTCGGCATCTTCGATTTCAGCGGCGCCTTCAACCAGAAGCAGAAGATCGAGCAAGCCGCGCAGGAAGGCGCCATCCTTGCCGGCGCGCAGCCCATGGGCGACATTCAGGTGGGCAGCAGCGGCAGCACCGCTCCGGCCTCGTTGCAACCAGTGGTCACCGCAATTTTCAACTCCCTCGTCGCCAGTGGAGTCCTGCCCAATGCGAATAATGGAACCTGCGTGCCGCCGTTCGTAGGATCGTGGACGACTGGCCTGAAATGGACTTACACAATTTCCGGGTGCACCGGCGCTTCTGCCAACGGCACCGACAATCTGGTCATCGCCATTGACCGCGGATGGGTCTGTGGATCTTCCGGGACATCATGCCCATCTGGACAGCCATTTGCCGTCGGCACCATCGTTTCGGTCTCATATCCGTACTATTGGAAGTTCAACAGCGTGATTCAATTATTGGTTCCGGGCGCTAGTTATGCGGCCACAACGACCGTGACCGAGAGCGCCACCGTCCACAACCAGATGTGAGGAAGATTGCGACGAAATCGAACCAACTTGCGGACTAACTCGAAACCGGGCTTGCGGCGCAACCGCGAGCAAGGCATCGTCGTCATGTTGGTCGCCGTCTTCCTGCTGTTTGTCATCGGAGCCATGGCCGCCCTTTCCATCGACGTCGTCACGCTCTACACCGCCCGCAGCGAGGCGCAACTCGCCGCCGACTCCGCCGCCCTGGCCGCCGCCCGCGTCCTCGCCAATTCGGGGATGACTTCGGATACGACCGGCGTCTTGGTGTCGAGTGCGGAGCAACTCGCCAAGAACGTCGCGATTCAGGTGGCAACCTATAATTACGTCGGAGGAAGAAAACTCAGCACGGCTAATAATGAGGTGACCGTCACCTTCAATAACGGCTCGGCGACGACGGCGACAATGGTGCCCAACCCGCACGTGACCGTGATCGTGCAACGAACCGACCTCCCCACTTTCTTCGCCCGCATGTGGGGATGGACCCAGATCGCCGTCGCCGCCTCCGCCACCGCCGAAGCCTACAATCCTTCGAGCGCTCCGGGAGCGACAACCAGCGCCACAACCCCAGTCGCCCCAATGTGCGTGAAACCGTGGCTCCTGCCGAATATGGCTCCCCGCGGTTACCCGGATATTTTTAACAAAACTACCGGCGCGATTGATAACACCTCACTGTTGGGATGGTCTTATACCGACGTCCCAGCAGCACCACTGATGAGTATGGCGACATCCAATGTTCCGTCAGCCTGGAATTTCTATCCTGGCGATCAATCGTCCTTCCCCCCTCCCGGTTCGGCGCTGCCCTCCTGTGCTACAACGTTGCCCAACCCGTATCAGCAAAGCATTGCAGGATGTGTACAGACGTCGATATCGTGTAACAGCACGGCTACGGTGTCCTATCAATGGACCGGAGCAGATTTCAATACCACGGCCGACGCTGTGAATTGCCTGACCCATTCGTCGAACAATGAGGGCGATCAATTAACTTCCACGAATCCGCCAACCGGCCCGTTCCAGTTCATCGCGGGCGCCGATAATCCCTTAGTGCAGGACGGTGCCATCGCTGCGGGAACCGAAATCATGGTCAGCGATTCATTAGTCACGGTGCCTGTGTTCGACAACACTTCGTCCCCGTTCATCGGGCCAAATACCCAGGTGCAGATCATAGGCTTTGTACAGTTATTTCTAAATCCATCCGGCACGGCATCACCGCCTGGTACCGACACCGTGCCCGCCACCGTCGTCAACCTCGCCGGTTGCGGATATAACGCCACCGGAACGCCGATCCTCGGCAACGGCGCCTCTCCCGTGGCCGTGCGCCTGATTACGCCACCGTAGATGGAAATCGGCTAGGAGCATTTCCCGAGTTTCTGTAGAGACGCGGCTTGCCGCGCCTCCGGCGGCGGGCGAGCGAGACGGGGCAAGCCCTGTCTCTACAAGAGGAAGAAGAGGTTTCAGGTTCCCTCAACAGCGAATCGGGAAACGCTCTAATAACTGCTGGAATCGCGGCGCGTCAGAATGACGCGCTCCAGGGTCGTTTCGTCGCCCATGAAAATGAAATTATAAGGCGAGCCGTTCAGCAGCGATGCCAGCACTTCGCGCGCCGGAGCGGGACCGAGATCGACGACAACTCGCTCCTGTTCGGCGCCTGCCGGAATGGCGATATCGGCCTGTGTTTGCCGCTGCACTTCGAAGAGCACCTGCGCGAGCGTGGCCTTGTCGGCGCGGATGCGCAGCATCCCGTTTTCAAAGGTCACGGCAACGGCCGGTTTCGGCGCTTCAACACCGTCCATAATTGTCGTAGCGTTCGCCACCGCGGAAGAGAATTTCGGAACCGCAAGCTTAGCGCCCGCCGTAGCCGCGCCCGTGGCCAGCGCAGCATTTTGAAGTTTGGCGGCGCGCCCGCCGGGAGCCTTGAAAGCAGCGTTGGTGGCGCGATCCGGCTTCGCCATATTTAGCGTAACAAGACTTAACGTAACCGGACTTAACGTAACGACGACCGCATTCTCGGTTGTCGAAATCCGGTACGACTGCGGTTCCGCAAGATCGAGCACAACACGCGTGATCGGAGGTTTGTCGAAAAACAAGCCTGTGCGAATGCCCTTCAGCGCGCCGCGATTGACTTTCAGGGCGCGCAACTCGGCTGAGGGAACCGCTCCGGGAAAGTCCACAACTATGCGGTCGGGCCCGCTGATGGCCTGGGTGTCGGGCACAACCGGCGCTCCAGAAGTTTGTATCTCGACTTCCATCGCAGCCTCGTTGCCGCGCACGTCGACGCGCTCGACTCGCGCGCGCTTCGGCGCGGTCTGCTGCGCCACACTCTGCGCGTGCAGCGGCGCTGCCAACCATGCGGCCACGATCAGCAGCGTTCCGGTATAACAAAGACGTTGCATTGCGGCTCTAAGCAGAGTCTAGCAGCGATCGCAAGCCCAATCGGCATCGAAAGTCGTAGTACTAATAGCGCAAGTCGATACGCCCTCGGGATGGGGCCCGACTTCCGCTATACTAATGCGGTATGTCCGTGATCGAAAATATCGGGGCCATCGCCCAGGGGATGACCATCACCCTGAAGGAGATGTTCCAACCCACGATCGTCGAGAATTATCCCGACGGCGAAGGCCCGCTGAAAGGCGCGAAATTTCAGGAGCGCTTTCGCGGGATGCACGTCTTGCAGCGCGACGAAAACGGCCTGGAAAAATGTGTGGCGTGTTTCCTCTGCGCCGCCGCCTGCCCCGCCAATTGCATCTACATCGAAGCCGCGGAAAACACCGCCGAGGCGCGGGTCTCGGGCGCCGAACGCTACGCCCGCGTCTATAACATCGATTACAATCGATGTATATTTTGTGGATATTGCGTGGAGGCTTGTCCCACGGATGCGATCACGCATGGCCATGGATTTGAGCTGGCTTCGTTCAATGCCAGCAATCTGATTTACCGCAAGGAACAGATGCTAGCCCCGGCTCCGGCGCACATGGGAGCCAATCAGTTGTTCGCGCAGTCGGAAACGGATGCGGGCGTGACGGGGAGTTAGCTAACTTCCGGATTTTTGCGAAACGCCGGTCCCGTGTGGGGCCGGCGTTGCTGTATGGAACCAGTTCCCAGTTCTCAGTTCTCAGTCAGTGCAGAGCAGTTTCGAGCGCATCTCGTATCGAACCACTGAGAACAAACAACTGAGAACCGAGAACCGAGAACTCATGTCCAACTTTCTCCAAACCGTAGCCGAACGCGTCGTCGTATTTGACGGCGCGATGGGAACGAACATTCACAAACGAAATCCCACCTTGGATGACTACTGGGGCAAGGAAAACTGCAGCGAAGTCCTGGTGCTGAGCCGCCCCGATATCATCCGTGAAATTCACGCGGATTTTTTTCGCGTCGGCTGCGATGTTGTCGAAACAAATACATTCGGTGGGACCCGTATCGTCCTCGCGGAATTCGATCTCGCAGATCGCACACGCGAAATCAACGTGACGGCGGCGCAACTCGCCAGGGAAGTGGCGCAGCAATTTTCAACCAAAGACAAGCCGCGGTTCGTGGCCGGATCGATAGGGCCATCGACGAAACTCCCCTCACTCGGCCACATCACCTTTGACGACATGGTAGTGGCTTATGAGGAACAGGCTGCTGCGCTCATCGAGGGCGGCGTCGATATCCTGCTCATCGAGACCTGCCAGGATTTGTTGCAGGCAAAGATTGCCACAGTCGGTGTGCTTGAAGCTATGCGCAAAGCGGGAAAGCGCCTGCCGGTGCAGGTGCAAGTTACGTTGCAGGATACAGGGGTAATGCTGCTCGGCACCGAAATTGGCGCGGCTCTAACCACTCTTGAGCCTTATGAGATTGACGCGATTGGCCTGAACTGCGCGACCGGTCCAGCGGAGATGAATGAGGCGGTCCGTTACCTTGCGCTGAATTCGACAAAAGAAGTCTCCGTTCTTCCCAACGCAGGGATGCCTTTCGCCGTAGACGGGGCTGCCGTGTTCAAACTCACGCCCAAGGAACTTGCCGGTTTTCACAAGCATTTCGTACAAGATTACGGAGTCCGTATCGTCGGTGGCTGCTGCGGGACGACTCCCGAACATCTGAAAGCCGTGGTGGACGCGGTTTCTGGCGTGGAGCCGGCAAAGCGCGACGTGCAGCCGGTGGCCGCGGCTGCGAGCGCCTACACATCGGTCCCGCTCGATCTCGAACCGAAGCCTCTCATCGTCGCCGAAGAGATGAACACTACCACGCGGGTCGATCGTTTCCGCAAGCTGGTGCAGGCGCAGAAATACGACGACATTCTTACGCTGGCGAAAAAGCTGGCCAACGAAGGCTCGCACATGCTCGACCTGTGCTGTGCCATCGTGGGCGAGGACGAGAAGGGCTATATCTCCGCCATCCTGGAAAAAATCGCGACGCGCGTGCCCGCGCCGATCCTGATCGACAGCACCGAAGCCGACGTGGTGGAAGAGGCGCTAAAACGCATTCCGGGCAAAGCCATCGTCAATTCGATCAACCTCGAAGACGGCGAGAAGCGGACCTCGAAAGTTCTGCCGATGGCGAAGCGCTACGGCGCGGCCGTGATCGCACTGACCATCGATGAAGAAGGCATGGCGCTCACGGCGGACAAGAAAGTCGCGATTGCGCACCGCATCTTCGATTTGGCCACGAAAAAGTATGGCATGCGTCCCGTCGACTTACTCTTCGACGCACTGACGCTGCCGATTTCCACGGGGCAGGAGGAATACCGCTCGGCGGCCATTGAGACGCTGAAGGCGGTCAAGCGCATTCGCCAGGAATTGCCGGAAGTGAAGACGGTACTTGGGGTGAGTAACATCAGCTTCGGGCTGAACGCTTATCCGCGGCGGGTCCTGAACTCGGTGTTTCTGCACGAGGCGGTCGAGAACGGCCTCGACGTTGCCATCGTCAATTACACCAAGGTTTATCCGCTGTATAAGATTCCGTCGGAAGAAGTGGAGCTGGCGCGCAAGCTGATTTATCAGGACCGTTCGAATGGCGATCCGCTCCAAGTCTACATGCAGCATTTCGCGGGCATGAAAGGCAAGCCGCAGGCGCAGACCACGGCGCATGTAGCGACGCTCTCGATCGAAGATAAGCTGAAGTACGCGATCATCCACGGCGAGAAATCGGTGGGCGACGGCGACGAGAAGTGCAGCCTCGACGAGTTACTCGAAGAAGCGCTCGTCGAGTACAAACCGCTCGACCTGATCAACACGGTGTTACTCGACGGGATGAAAACGGTTGGCGACTTATTCGGTGCGCGTAAGATGCAGTTGCCGTCGGTGCTCGATTCGGCGGGAGTTATGAAGGCAGCGGTCGCTTATCTTGAGCCGAAGATGGAGAAGCGGACCGGTCCGCAGCATAAGGGCACGATGGTGCTGGCCACGGTAAAGGGCGACGTGCACGACATAGGAAAGAATCTGGTCGACATCATCTTGTCCAACAATGGTTACAAGGTTGTGAACCTGGGCATCAAGCAGCCGGGCGACACGATCATTCGGTCGGCGCAGGAGCACCAGGCCGACGCAATTGGGCTGAGCGGCTTGCTGGTGAAATCGACGCTCGAGATGAAGTACGTGATCCAGGAGTTGGAGCGCCAGAAGCTGGAGTATCCGGTGATCTGCGGTGGCGCGGCCCTAACTCGTAAGTATGTGGAGGACGACTTGCGGCGCGAGTATTCGAATGCCGTGTTCTATGGCGAGGATGCGTTCGCGGGGCTGCACGTGATGGAGGACTTGGCGTCGGATGGCGGCAAGCGCGAGGCGCGGCTGCAGGATGGCATGACGGTAAAGGACTACGCGAAAGCGGCAGCGGTGGATGAAGAAATGGGACCTGTGTTTTCCGAGCGCAGCGCGGTAGTTACGGATGCGCCGAATATTCCCGAGCCTCCGTTCTGGGGCTTGCGCGTGGTCAAGGATTACGATCTGCGCGAGATTTTCGATTACATCAACGACACGGCTTTGTTTAAGAACCAATGGCAGTTGAAGACGGCGTCGCAGGAAGATTACGTTCGATTAGTCGAAGAGAAGTACCGTCCGATCAAGAAGAAGCTGGAAGAGGACGTGATGGAAGCAGGTTGGTTCGAGCCGAAAGTTGTGTATGGATATTTTCCGGCGCAGGGCGATGGGAACGACGTGGTGGTGTATTCAGTTGCCAGCGGCCAGTTGCCAGTTACCAGTGAAAAGCAAGACAGGCCCACTGAGTTGTTGAGGTTTACTTTTCCGCGGCAGAAGGAAGGGCGGCGTCTTTGTATCTCCGATTTTTTTGCCGCGCCTTCCTCGGGCAAGATGGATGTGATTGGACTGTCGTTAGTGACGATTGGGCCTAAGGCTTCAGTCGAAACGCAACGGCTGTTTGAGGGCGGAGAATATACGCGCTACTTATATTTACACGGCCTGAGTGTCGAGACCGCCGAGGCGCTCGCGGAGTTTCATCATAAGAAGATGCGGGAGGAGTTAGGCATCGCGGGCGAAGACTCGCCGCACATTCGCGATTTATTTCATCAGAAATATCGTGGCTCGCGGTATTCGTTTGGCTACCCGGCGTGTCCGCATCTGGAGGACCAGACCAAGCTGTTCGCCCTGCTCAAGCCGGAAGAGAACGTGGGCGTGCGGCTAACTTCGGGCTTCTTACTGGAGCCGGAGCAGAGCACCTCGGCGATTGTGGTGCATCATCCGGGAGCGAAGTATTTTGTGGTGTAGATCGATTCACCGTCTCGGCGCGCAGAGAAGAATGACCTTTGCCAGGTGGCACAGAGGACTACCGGGAAGGAGTGGTACGCTTTGCATCCACCCAGGTTAGCGCCCAAAGAACGGGCGCGAGCCTGGGGCACCAGCTATATATTTCCCAAAGCGCGTTGGACATTGTAACTTGAAGAAGTGGGAAATTGGGACGATTTGTTTACCAGTTGGTACCCCCTACCCCCTCCCCCCCTGTCTAATGGAATCATGGGGTTGGAGGGGGATTTTTACTTTGGTCTTTGAAACTAAAGGACTTATATTAAAGTATTCCGGAATAAGGAGTTAGCGGAAATGGGCAGTGAAAAGTGGGAAAATTTCAGCTGCCAGTTGTCAGTTGTCAGTAAAAACCTAACTAAAACATAAGGGAAAAGGGTGCGGGAGGGAAGCCGCACCCTTT
>Ga0326727_10002128_pt1 | contig 69766 bp, 62 predicted proteins | sample MB2enrmetagenome_FD_207643 | JGI IMG/M metagenome (GOLD analysis project Ga0326727, IMG submission 207643) | Lab enriched peat soil microbial communities from McLean, Ithaca, NY, United States - MB29MY | ecosystem: Environmental > Terrestrial > Soil > Wetlands > Peat | place: USA: New York...
TGCTGAAACCGCTGGCCCTTTGGGGCCGGCGGTTTCAGCAAAGCTCACAGGAGCCAATCGCCGCGTCGGGACGGCGGAGTCACCCGGAGGGCCGGAGCAAAGCGCAGGAGCCGCCCGGAGGGCGGCTTGACGCCGTCGGGCCGACGCGGCTCCGTCCACAGCCAAGAGATTGTCCGAACGCCTTAGTCCGGCTCGAGAAAGGCTGCATCGAGCAGATCGCTTCAGCCTGCAGGCGCCGCTCGCTGAGCGGCGAAGCGCCTGGTCACGTTGCGACGAACGTCGGCGCCCAGCCGCCCGGCGGCGCGAGGTCCATGCGCTCCTGGCGGCGCGAGGCGCGGCTGGAAACCGCCAGCGGCTGGCCGCGATAGGCCCATAGGCGGAGGTCGGTCCACACCGGCGCGCCGTCGACCTCCACCCGCGCCTTGTCGACGCGCTTTTGCGCGATGTAGCCGTCGCCGCGCTTCAACAGCCGGCGCAGCCGCTCCCGCCCGACCTCGGCGCCGTCGAGCACGCCGCGTCCGGCGTGGCCGTGCAGCGGCTTGAACACCAGGCCGCGCGCTTCGCGCGCCAGCGCCTCGAGGTTGTCCTCGCGCAGCACCCGCGATTCCGGCGTATGCGCGCTCAAGATCCGCCGCTCTTCGGCGGTGATTGCGAGCTCGGCGTCCCTCGCCGGCGACGACAGCCATTCGAGCAGGCGTTTGTCGCTGCGCGTCGCGTAAGTGGTCGGACTGGGGGCGACGTAGACGTCGCCGGCCTGGAACGCCTGGCGCAGCGCGGCGAATTCGCCGGCCTCGAAGAAGAAGTCGGTCGAGCGGTTGACGACGAAGGCGACCGGCCGGCCGTCGAAGGTCAAGCGCCCGCCTTGCCAGCGCGTTTCGGCCGGCGCGCCGATCTCCGCCGACCAGCCGCGCTCGCGAAACAGCGCGCGCAGCAGCCGCAGCTCGTCGAGAAACTTGCCGCGGCTCAACGATTCGGGGTCGTCGAGGATGAGCAGCAGGCCGGACGGGCGCGCGCCGAAGAACGCCGTCGCCTCGCGCTCCGCCATGTCGCCGATGGTTTGGCGGAACGCGGCGAACGGCGTCGGCGGCGCGACCGCGGCGTTCGCCGCGAGGCCCGCCGCCTCGTAGTAGAACGCGTCGATCATCGCCGCGAACGGCATGCCGGAGCCGTTGTCGTTGAACTCGATCAGCTGGAAGCCGCCTTCGGGCGGCAAGTGGAAGTCCCAGGCGCTGAAGAAGCAGATCTCGCGCCGCTGCATGCGCGCGGTCGCCGGCGCTTCGGCGAACGCCGCCTCGCGCCACGCCTCGCGGCCGGCGACGGCGTCGAAAACGCGCACGAACGCCATCATTTCGGCGAAGGTCGCGGCGGGGACGATCTGCGGCGCGAGCGCGATCGAGAACCCGCTTCCCGCCTCCGCCATGCCGTTGTCGCGCAGCGCAGCGAAGAAGCGTTCACGGCGGGCGGGGTCGAGAGTCAATCGGGCGTTCTCCTTGAAGGCCCGCTTGGCGCGGCGCCGCGGCGCGGATGATAGCCCGGCGGTCTCGGCTTCGCCAAGCGCGCCGGCGGCCTCTGCGCGCGGGGGACGGTTGCGCGTTTTCGCGGCGCGCGGCAATCTCGCTTCAGCCGCAACGTCGGCTGCGAGGCGCCCGTGATCAGCGTGTTCGAACTGTTCAAGATCGGCCCCGGGCCTTCCTCGTCGCACACCGTCGGGCCGATGAAGGCAGCGGCGGCGTTCGTCGACGGACTTGTGGCGGGCGACGCGCTTCAGCGCGTCGCGGGCGTCGAGGTCTCGCTGTTCGGCTCGCTCGCCTTCACCGGCAAGGGCCATGCGACCGACAAAGCGACGATCCTCGGCCTCGCCGGCGAGCGGCCCGAGAGCGTCGATCCCGACCGCGCCGAGGCGCTGGTCGCCGAGGTGGCGCGGACGAGGTCGCTCGCGCTCGGCGGCCGGCGCGCCATCGCCTTCGATCCCGCCGTCGACATTCGCTTCGATTGCCTGACCCCGCCCAAGCGCCACCCCAACACGCTGGCGTTCCGCGCCCGCGACGCGGCGGGGTCGACGATCGTCGAGGAGACCTGGCTCTCGGTCGGCGGCGGCTTCGTCATGCGCGAGGACGAGCCGCCGGCGCCGGCGGGGCAGGGCGGGGCGGCGCCCTTTCCTTTCGCCGACGCGGCCGAGCTCCTGGCGCGGGCGCGCGAGAGCGGACTAACCATCGCCGAGCTCGCGCGCGCCAACGAGGCCGCCGCCGGCGACCCCGCTTCGCTCGACGCGCGGCTCGACGCGCTGATCGGGGCGATGTTCGCCTCGATCGACCGCGGCCTCGAGCGCGAAGGCCCGCTGCCGGGCGGCTTGCGGGTCGAGCGGCGCGCCAAGCGCATCCACGACCAATTGCTCGCCGACGCCGCCCGCAACGCGCGCGCCGCCCACGAGATCATGGATTACGTGGCGGTCTACGCGATGGCGGTCAACGAGGAGAACGCGGCGGGCGGCCGCATCGTCACCGCGCCGACCAACGGCGCGGCGGGCGTCGTGCCCGCCGTGCTGCTCTACTACCGCGACCATTGCGCCGGCGCCGGCGCGACGGGCTTGCGGACGTTCGTCCTCACCGCGGCGGCGATCGGGGCGCTGTTCAAGATGAACGCGTCGATCTCCGGCGCCGAGGTCGGCTGCCAGGGCGAGATCGGCGTCGCCTCGTCGATGGCGGCGGCGGGCCTCGCCGCGGCGCTCGGCGGCGCCAATCCGCAAGTGGAGAACGCCGCCGAGATCGCCATGGAGCACCACCTCGGCATGACCTGCGATCCGGTCGGCGGCCTGGTGCAGATCCCCTGCATCGAGCGCAACGCCTTCGGCGCGGTGAAGGCGATCGCCGCCGCCTCGCTGGCGCTGCACGGCGACGGCCGCCACCGCGTGTCGCTCGACAGCGTCATCGCCGCCATGCGCCAGACCGGCGCCGACATGCAGTCGAAATACAAGGAGACGTCGCTTGGCGGGCTGGCGGTGAACTTCGTCGCCTGCTGAGAGGCGCGCGGGTCACCCGCGCTCGACGCGCGTCCATCCGTTGAGGCCGAGCCGCTCCTGCGGCAGGTAGGCGGCCTTGTAGTCCATCTTGCGCGAGCCCTCGACCCAATAGCCGAGATAGACGTGCGGCAGGCCGAGGCGGCGCGCTTGCGCGATGTGGTCGAGGATCATGAAGGCGCCGAGCGAACGGCGCGACTCGGCCGGATCGAAGAACGAATAGACCAGCGACAGCCCGTCGGCGAGCCGGTCGGTGAGGCAGGCGCCGAGCAGCGGGCGTTCGCCGCGTCGGCGATATTCGGTGAGCACGGTGTCGATGTGGCTGTCCTCGATCATCATCGAGTAGTCGAGCATCGACATGTCGGCCATGCCGCCGTCAGGATGGCGCGCGTCGAGATAGTGGCGAAACAGCGCGTATTGCTCGCCGGTAGGCTTGGCGGGGACGACTTCGCCGACCAGGTCGGCGTTGAGGCGCAGCGTGCGGCGCTGGCTGGCGCTCGGCGCGAAGTCGGCGGCGACGACGCGCACCGAGACGCAGGCGCGGCAGTTCTCGCAGGCCGGCCGATAGGCGATGGTCTGCGAACGGCGGAAGCCGGTCTGGGTCAGCGTGTCGTTGAGCGCGGCGGCGCGTTTGCCGACCAGGTGGGTGAACACCTTGCGCTCGAGCATGCCGGGCAGATACGGGCAGCCGGAAGGGGCGGTCAGATAAAATTGCGGAGCGTCCCTCAATTCCCGCGTCACGCTTCCGCACTCCTCGAGGCGTGTAAAGACCACGCGAGGCTAAAACGGATCGCGCCGGACGGGAATGCCCGCAAGCAAAAAAAAAGTCTCGTCGCGAATCACAGTCGACGCGTGACGATGACGCCGGCGAGGATGTCGTGCAGGCAACGTTTCTCCGAGTCGATCAGCGAAACTACGAACACCAGCGGGAAGAACCAGCTGAGATAGAAGAACAACGCCTGCGCGGCGGCGTTGATGAACGGCGCGCGGGCGCCGCTTTCGCGCATCCGCATCTCCAGATCCATCGCGCGCATGCCGGGCGTCGCCATGTTGGCGCCGGAGACGCTGAGGCCGTTGTAGAAGAACGCGACCAACGGAAGCAGCGGCGGCGCCAGGATCAGCGACACGCCGAAGGTGAGGATCAGCAAGCCGAGCCAGATCAGCGCCGACAGCAGCGCGATCAACGGCAGGTCGATCGCCAGCGCGATGACGCGCCGCGTGCGCACCGCGGCGAACAGTTCGGCGCGCGACGCCGGGACGCTCGCGACATAGCTCACCGTCGATCTCCTTCCCGTCATTCATGCGCCATCCAGCGACGATGTGGCGTGGAGGCGAAGCGAGGTCAAGGGCGCAGGCCGAAAAGGCCGCCCGGCCGCAGCGCGAGCACGATCGCCAGCAGGGCGAAGGTCGCGACGTCGCGATAGTCGCTGGGGAAATAGCTCGACCAGATGGTTTCGTAGGCGCCGACCGCCAGGCCGCCGACGAAGGCGCCGGGAATCGAGCCGACGCCGCCGAGAACGGCGGCGATGAGCGCCTTGAGGCCAAGCGCGGTCGCCGCCGCGTAGCCGACCGAGCCGTAATAGAGCGTCATGATGCAGCCGGAGAGTCCGGCGAAGGCGGCGGCCAGCGCGAAGGTCTGGCCGAAGATGGCGCCGGGGGCGACGCCGACCAGCTGAGCGCCGAGCGGATCGTCGGCGTAGGCGCGCCAGCGGCGGCCGAAGCGGCTGAAGCGCATCGCCAGCAGCAGCGCGAGCCCGGCGAGGAAGGCGACGCTTGCGGCGATGAGCGCGTCGGGCGCGGCGGTGACGAAGAAATCGCCGGAGCGCGCGAAGGCGAAGGGCGCGTTGAGCATCGGATTGGCCCAAATTTGCCGATTGCCTTGCGTGAGGCGGAGAAGCTCGGTCATGAACAGCGCGAGGCCGATCGAGGCGATGAGCGTCTGTTGGCCGGAGGCCTGACGCAGCGGCAGGAACGCTGAGCGACTCGCCGCGACGCCCCAAATCGCCGCCGCGGCGACGGCGAAAGTCAGCGCGACGGCGAGAATGGTCGCCGGCGGCTCGGCCGCCGCGAGGCAGGCGCCGATCGCCGCCGCGTAGCCGCCCGCCGCGGCGATCGCGCCGAAGGCGAGATTGATGCGGCCGACCAGGCCGTAGATCAGCGAATAGGAGACGGCGAGCAGCGCATAGATCGCCGCCGGCGGCAGGCCGTTGACGATCTGCTGCGCCGCATAGGCGGCGGCGGGCGGCAGGACGGCGAGCCGCGAGACGTCGCCGAGCGGCGCCGGGTCGGCGGCGAGGCTTTCGGGCGTCGCCAGCCAGAAGCGGATGAGGAAATAGAGCGAGACGTCGGAAAGCGGCCCGTCGTCGGTCGCGAGCGCGACCAGGTCTTCGGCGCGCTTCGGCTGGCCGGGGAGGCGAAAGCGGCATTCGGCGAAGCGCGTCTCGGCCGGCGCGCCGGGGAGGCTCAGGCGATAGCCGACGCGCAGGCCGCGCCCATCGGGGAACTCGCGCTGATCGAGGATGGCGATGGCCGCCTCCGGCGGCGCCAGCGCCGGCAGCGCCATCCGGCACAGCCGCGCCTGATCGGTCTCGACCAGCCTTGTGCAGGCGGCGAGCGCGAGCAAAATTGCGAGGCAGGCGAGGCGGCGGATCACCGCCCGAGAGTTGCGCAGCGCGAGGCGGAAGGAAAGGCGCCCGCGGGCGGTGGATGAGTGGGCTCGACCGATCTGAGGCGTTCGCCAGCGGATAGCCAATAGCCGAAACTGGCCGGGAGCGGACGGGCAGCTTTGGGCAATCGAAATGTCGAAACGGAAGTTCGCATCGGCACCGATCAACAACGAGCCGGCCTAGGATCATTCGACGTTTTCGAAGAACCGGGAACAGCTGTTGGAGGACGACGGCTAAGCCTCAAGCCACCGCGCCTCTCCTCGAGTCTACCAGGCGGCGTCCTGCTCGTCCGCGGCGATCCGGCCACTGTCGCCTCGACTCGATCGGAGCGACGCGAAGCCATTGTGTACATCATGAGACATGATATGGTTCAGGCTTCAACTCGGAACGGCTGGGCGGCAAATCGATATGAACAGGAACTTCTTGGTGCTTGACCCGGAGCTGGACATGCCCGCGCTCAAGGGGCTGGCGTCTCCGATTCGGGTGCAGATCCTAAAGCTGCTCCACAATAAGGGGCCAATGAACGTCAACGACATCGTCGCCGAATTGTCTCTGCCGCAATCCACCGTCTCGACCAATGTGAAGGTGCTGGAAGAAGGCGGCCTGATCCGTACCGAGAACCAGAAGGCGCGAAAAGGCAGCCAGAAGGTTTGCTACCCGATGGCCGAAGAAGTGCTGGTCGTCTTCAAGAACGAGTATCGTTCGCTGGAGGCCGACGCGATCGAGGTGTCGATGCCGATCGGTCTTTACACGAGCTTCGCGGTGACGGCGCCGTGCGGCCTGTGTTCGCCGGAGGGCATCATCGGTCTTCTCGATGTCCCCGATTCGTTCCTCGATCCCGACCGCATGAAGGCGGGCTTAATCTGGTTCACAAGAGGACATGTCGAGTACCAATTCCCCAATAACGCACGCCTCACCGGCAGCAAGATCCGCGAGCTCGAGATCGTGATGGAGCTGAGCTCGGAGGTTCCCGGCACCAGCGCCGATTGGCCCTCCGACATCACGCTTACCATCAATGGCGTGGAAATCGGCACGTGGACCTCGCCTGGCGACTTCGGCGACAAGCGCGGCGTCTACACGCCCTCCTGGTGGAAGTTGAAGGGATCGCAATACGGCAAACTCAAGAGCTGGCGAATTTCGGCCAACGGCGCCTTCGTCGACGGCGTCCGCATCTCCGACGTCGATCTGAACGCGCTCGACCTTTTAGGCCATCATTCAATTCGCGTCCGCATCGGGGTGCGCGACGATGCGCGCCATCCGGGCGGGATCAACATTTTTGGACGAGGCTTCGGCAACTACGACCAGGACGTCGTGCTGCGGGTCCGCCGGGAATAGGTCCCGATTTTTTGATGTTGAGAATTGGCAGCAGAATCATCGATTAGGCGGGACGACCCAAAAACGCGGGAAAAATGCGACATTACGGCCGAAGCCGCCTCTTGACGAGCCGATTCGCGCGCCGTTAAATATCATGTATGGCGATTTAAATCATTATTGCTGATATAGTCAGGGCGGAGGAAATGCAGGCCAAGGTCACCGTCCACGCGGGCTACCTCATTTCGGAAATCGACCCGAGGCTCTATGGCTCCTTCATTGAGCATCTCGGCCGCGCCATTTACACCGGGGTCTACGAACCGGGGCACCCGACCGCGGACGCCAGCGGCATGCGCGGCGACGTCGTCGCGCTGGCGCGCGCGCTGAACGTTCCCATCGTCCGCTATCCCGGCGGCAACTTCGTCTCCGCCTACAATTGGGAGGACGGCGTCGGCCCCAAGGAGCGACGGCCGTCCCGCCTCGATCTCGCCTGGCACACGCGGGAGACCAACGAGGTCGGCATCCACGAGTTCGCCGACTGGTGTGGCGCGATCGGCGCCGAAGTGATGTACGCGGTCAACCTCGGCTCGCGCGGCCTCAACGAGGCCCGCAACTTCCTCGAATACGCCAATCATCCCCGCGGCAGCTATTGGAGCGACCTGCGCATCAAGAACGGCCGCGTCGAGCCGTTCAACATCAAGCTCTGGTGCCTCGGCAACGAGATGGACGGCCCCTGGCAGATCGGCCACAAATCCGCCGACGACTACGGGCGGCTCGCCTGCGAGACCGCCAAGGCCTTGCGCGCCTTTGACAAATCGCTCGAGCTGGTCGTTTGCGGCTCCTCCAACGCGAAAATGCCGACCTATCCTCAATGGGAGGCGACCGTCCTAGACCACACCTACGACGTGGTCGATTACATCTCCTTGCACATGTATTTCAACAACCGCGCCGAAGACGTCGCGCGCTATCTGGCGGCGAACATCGAGCTCGACCGGTACATCCAGTCGATCGCCGGCGTTATCGAGTTCATCAAAGCCAAGAAGCACTCGCACAAGAACGTCTACATCTCGTTCGACGAGTGGAACGTTTGGTATCATTCCGAAGAGCAGGATAAAAAGACACTGAATGGGAACAACGGCTGGCCGTCGTCGCCGCCACTGCTCGAAGAAAGCTACAACTTCGAAGACGCCCTACAAGTCGGGCTGATTCTCAATACGTTCATCCGCCGCTCGAACGTCGTCAAGATCGCGTGCCTCGCCCAGCTCGTCAACGTCATCGCGCCGATCATGACCGTTCCGGGCGGTCCCGCCTGGCGACAGACGATCTACTATCCGTTCTTCTTCGCCTCGCGCTTTGGCCGCGGCCAGGCGCTCGACCTGCGCGTCGACAGCCCGAGCTACGCGGCGGGTGAAATCGGCGAGGCGTCCTGCCTCGACGTCGCCGCCGTCCACGACGCGGCGTCGGGCGGCGTGACCTTGTTCGTCGTCAATCGCTCGAGCGAGCCGATCGCGACGACGTTTAGCCTCGAAGGCTTCGGCGCGTTGTCGCTCGCCGATCACCAGACGCTCGTTCACCCCGATCTCAAGGCGGTCAATTCGGCCGAGGCGCCCGACAACGTCGCGCCAAAGGCTGGCGCGGGCGCGCAAATCCGCGGCGACGCGCTGTCGGCGACCTTCGCCGCCTATTCCTACCACGTGATCCGGCTGGAGACGGCGAACGCTGTCCGCCGGCCGAAGTGAGAAGGCGCCAGGGAGGAAAAGGATCGTGACGGCGCAGATCGATGTGACCAATGTGAGCAAATCCTTCGGCTCGCTGAGGGTCATCGAGAACCTTTCGCTGTCGATCCCGGCGCGCGAGTTCGTCGTGTTCCTCGGCCCCTCCGGCTGCGGCAAGTCGACCCTGCTGCGCATGATCGCGGGGCTCGAAAGCGTCGACGAAGGCGAGATCGCTATCAATGGCGAGCGCATCGACCACCTGCCGCCCGGCAAGCGCGGCGTGGCGATGGTGTTTCAGTCCTACGCGCTCTATCCGCACATGACGGTGCGCCAGAACATGGCGTTCGGGCTGGAGAACGTCGGCGTCGCCAAGGCGACGATCGCCGCGCGCGTCGCCGACGCCGCGCGGATGCTGGAGATCGGCCACCTGCTCGACCGCAAGCCGGGCCAGCTTTCCGGCGGCCAGCGCCAGCGCGTGGCGATCGGGCGCGCGGTGGTCAAGGAGCCCGACGCGTTTCTGTTCGACGAGCCGTTGTCGAACCTCGACGCCGCCCTGCGCGCGCGCACGCGCATCGAGCTGGCGCAACTCCATCAGCGGCTGCGTTCGACGATGATCTTCGTCACCCACGACCAGGTCGAGGCGATGACGCTCGCCGATCGCATCGTCGTGATGAACAATCGCCGCATCGAGCAGATCGGCTCGCCGATGGCGATCTACGATCGGCCGGCGACGCGCTTCGTCGCCGGCTTCGTCGGCACGCCGCAAATGAACTTCCTCGACATTCGCGGCGCGGCGGCGCGGCCCGAAGGCCTTGAGGTTCGCCTCGGTGACGATTTCGCGGTGCGAACGCGCGTCGATCCCGCCGCCGCCGAGCGCGTGGCGACGTTTGGCATTCGCGCCGAAGCGGTGCAGGTCCGTCCCGCCGGTCAGGGCGACGCCGACGGCGTCGTCGACGTCCTCGAGCGCCTCGGCGACCGCGCGCTGGCGCATGTGCGGCTCGCCGACGGCGCGGTCGTGGTGGCCAACGAGATCGGCCAAACCCGGCTCAGCGTCGGCGATCGGGTCGCGCTACGCTTCGACGCCGACAAGGCGCATCTGTTCGACGCCGCCGGCGTCGCCTTCCACAGCCGGAGCGCGCCATGACCGACCGCGCCGACCAGCGCGCGCGATGGCGCGAAGCGGCCGGCGCGGACGCGCCGGACTGGAGGAACGCGCTGTTCGTCGCGCCGTACCTGTTCGTCTTCGCGACCCTGCTGGCGTTCCCGCTGTTCTGGGGCGTCTGGCTGAGCTTCCACAAGGCCGACTTCTTTTCGTTGGGCCCGTTCATCGGCTTCGGCAACTATGTCCGGCTGTTCCACGACGCCGTGTTCCTCCAGGCGATCGAGAACACCTTCTATTTCGTGCTGCTCACCGTGCCGGCGCTGGCGCTGATCGGCCTCTTCCTCGCGCTCGCCCTCAACGCCAACACGCGGCTGGCGACGATTCTGCGCAGCCTGTTCTTCTCGTCGTCGGTCCTCTCCGTCACCATTGTGACGCTGATCTGGCGGTTCGTCTTCATCCCCCAGTACGGCATGCTGGCGGCGATCTTTTCGTTATTCGGCGCGGAGCCGCCGGCCTTTCTCACCGACCCCAATCTGGCGATGATCGCCATCGCGATCACTACCATCTGGTGGTGCGTCGGCCTGCCGATGATGCTGTTCCTGGCGGCGCTGCAGCAGATCCCCGGCGACGTCTACGAAGCGGCGGCGCTCGACAACGCCAGCCGCTGGCGCACGCTGGTCTCGATCACGCTGCCGTCGATCCGACGCACCTTCGTGCTGGTGGCGATCGTCGAGATCGTCATGCAGTTCCAGCTGTTCGGCCAGGCGTGGCTGATGACGCGCGGCGGCCCCAACAACCTCACCCGTCCGATCGTGCTGCACATCTACGACATCGCCTTCCGCCGCTGGGACGTCGGGCTCGGCGCCGCGGCTTCGGAAGTGCTGTTCGCGCTGATCCTGGTCGCGGCGATGCTGCAGTATCTCGCCAGCCGACGCGGGGACGAGCCATGACGAGCGCGCCCTCCTATTCCGGCGTCAAACGGCGCGGACCGGGCGATTACGTCGTTCTCGCGCTGACGATCGCGCTCTCTTTGGCGATGCTCGCGCCCGCGCTGTGGGTGATCAGCCTCTCGCTCAAAGAGAACCACGAGCTGATGGCGAACCCGAACTCGGTGTTCCACCCGCCCTACGTTATCGACAACTACCTTAACATCATCAATGGCGGCGGGGTGCTGCGGTGGATCCTCAACAGCGTGATCGTCTCGGTCGGGACGACCTTCGGCACGCTGCTTCTTTCCTCGCTCGCCGGCTACGGTTTCGCGCGGCTCAATTTTCCGGGGCGCGGCGTCCTGTTCGTCATCGTGCTGTTCGGGCTGGCGGTGCCGGAACAGGCGGTGATCGTCGCGCGGCATCAGATCTTCAGCATCCTCAAGCTCCACAACACCTATCAGGGCATCATCCTGCCGAGCTTGTCGAACGCCTTCGGCGTGTTCCTGATGACCCAGTATTTCCGCGCCATCCCGAAGGAGCTGGACGAAGCGGCGCTGCTCGACAACGCCGGCCGGTTCAAAATCTTCTGGAAGGTGCTGCTGCCGCTGACGCTGCCCGCGCAGGCGACGCTCGGCATCTTCACCTTCCTGTTGTCGTGGAACGACTACTTCTGGCCGCTGATCTCGGCGACCCGGAAGGAGATGTACACGCTCACCGTCGGCATGGCGTCGATGCAGGTGAACTTCGCGCAGTCGGAGGGCGTCGGCTTCCTGATGGCGCAGGCGGTGTTCGCCGGCGCGCCCATCTTCATCGTCTACCTGTTCTTTCAGAAATACATCGTCACCGCGATGTCGGGAGCGGCGGTGCGATAGGGGAGGTCGAGTTCGCCGCGGCGGTCCGCAAGAGGCCGCCGCGCTCAAGCGGGCGCGCGGGCCGGTGAGCGGCCCGCGCGCCAAGCTTGGCGAGCGCGCTCGCCAGGCGCCAATTCAGAGGAGGAAGGGTCATGAAAGGATTCGCAAGATTGACCGCCATCGCCGCGTCGGCGCTGGCCATGACGGCGGCCACGGCCGCTTACGCCGCGGACAAAGTGGAGATCAAGCTGCAGCGCTTCTTCGGCGCCTGCGACGCCGACTACGGCTCGAACACCGACGTCAGCAAGGCGGTCGGCGAATGCGGCATCATCACGTCGCTGATCAACAAGTTCAACGCAACCAATCCCGACATTCACGTGTCGGTGACGACGGTCGAGTGGCCGGGATACGACCAGCTCAACGCGCAGTTCGCGGCGGGCGACCCGCCCGACCTCGTGACCATCCACGAATCCGTGCTGTCGGACTACCAATCCAAAGCGCTGATCCTGCCGCTCGACGACCTGCTGAAGACCGCCGGCGTCACGACGGACCAGTTCACCGACGCGGCGCGGCAGGGCGCGACCAAGGACGGCAAGTTCTACGGCATGCCGATCGACACCTGGACCATGCTCTTCCACGTCAACATGGACCTGTTCAAGCAGGCGGGCCTCGTCAACGCCGACGGAACGCCGATGTTCCCGAAGTCGGCCGACGAGCTCGTCGCCCAAGCCGAGCAGTTCAAAGCGAAGACTGGCAAGCCCTACCTCATCCAGTACTTTTCGAACGAGACCGCGCTGTTCATGCGCAACTTCTACACCTACCTGTTCCAGCAGAATTCGGACTTCTTCGCCGATCCGAAGCACGTCAAGCTGACGACCCCTGAGGCCAAGCGCGTCGTCGAAATGTTCAAGACGCTCTACGACAAGAACCTCACCACCAAGGCGCTCGACTACAGCGGCGCGATCAACGCCTTCCTCGCCGGCGAGGGCGGCGTGCATATGAACGGCACCTGGGTGGTCGGCGATTACGACGCGCAGGCGAAGAAGCCGGGAACCGCGCTCAACAAGGGCGGCTATGAGGTCTATCCCTATCCGCAACTGTTCGGCGGCGCGCACGCGCAATACGCCGACGGCCACACCTGGGCGGTGTCGGCCAAGCAGCGGACGCCGGAGCAGACCGCGGCCATCGCCAAGTTCCTGAGGTTCTATTTCGACAACGACTTCGAGTGGTCGCGCACCGGGCACCTGCCCTCCGTGCAGGCGGTGATCGACTCCGACAAGTTCAAGGCGTTGCCGCATCGCAGCACCTATCTCGCCGTCGCCAAACTTGGCCGTCCGTTGCCGCCGCAGGTTCTTCGCCAGTTCGCCATTCAGGACGTCATCGGCGAGGAGCTGGTCGCCGGCATCTCCGGGCAGAAGAGCGTGGACGCGGCGCTGTCCGACGCCGAGAAGCGCGTCAACGACATCCTGGGCAACCTTTGAGTCGCGTTAATTGAAAGCGGGAGGCGTCGCGAACCGCGCGCCTCCCGGAGCTGGCGTCGGTTGAGTTGAAATTCGGAGACCAGGCGTGAGCATGGCGTCGTCGCGCGCCTGCGCGATGGTGAGCGCCCATCCTCTGCCAATCAAAGGCCAGTCGCCAATTCTTCGGCCTGGGCGTCGAAACGACCGCAAGCACGACGGAGCGATTCTTCTTCGATCGCCGGTTAGAGACGGACGCGTCGTCGCCGGCACCGTCGGCGCCTCGGCCCTAGAGGCGCGCATCGCGGCTTTGAAGGAGCCATGAAACGGCGCCCAGCTTCGCCCGCGCCCCTCCGCCCGCCGCGACGGCGCATGGTCGCCGCCGCCCCGCTGCGAGCGGGCGCGTTGAGGTGAATTGCGCTCTGGTTCCGGCCGCTGTCCAGTCAAAACCCGCCATACGGTCTGCGACGACTTTCCGCCCGCGACAGCCGAGCGGGCTCGTCGCCGCAACGTCTGCTTCGGAGGCGCAGCGACCATCGGCTGAACGGCAAGGTTGGGCGCAATCGAGACATCAGAGCAGAGGCAGAGGCAGCGGCGTTGTCAGCGAACTTTGGCAAACCGCCCGACGCCAACGGTCGGAACCCGGCGCCGTCGGCGCGATCTTCGCCCCTATCGCCACTCGCGCAACTTCTCCGCCGCGCGCGGCGCGAAATACGTCAGCACGCCCGCGGCGCCCGCGCGCTTGAAGGCGATCAGGCTCTCCAACATCGCCCGTTCGCCGTCGAGCCAGCCGTTCTGCGCGGCGGCCATGATCATCGAATACTCGCCGCTCACCTGGTAGACGAAGGTCGGCGCGCCGAACTCGTCCTTCACCCGCCGGACGATGTCGAGATAGGGCATGCCCGGCTTGACCATCACCATGTCGGCGCCTTCGTCGAGGTCGAGCTCGACCTCGCGCAGCGCCTCGTCGGAATTGGCCGGGTCCATCTGGTAGGTGCGCTTGTCGCCCTTCAGGGCGCTCGCCGAGCCGACCGCGTCGCGGAACGGCCCGTAGAAGGCGGAGGCGTATTTGGCCGCGTAGGCCATGATCTGCGTATCGAGGAAGCCCTCGGCGTCGAGCGCCTCGCGGATGGCGCCGACGCGCCCGTCCATCATGTCGGAAGGCGCGATGACGTCGGCGCCGGCGCGCGCCTGGTTGAGCGCCTGGCGCGTCAGCGCCGCGACCGTCTCGTCGTTGACGATCGTCTCGCCGACCATGAGGCCGTCATGGCCGTGGCTGGTGTACGGGTCGAGGGCGACGTCGGCGATGAGGCCGAGGGCGGGAAACGCCTGCTTGATCGCGCGCAACGCCCGGCAGACCAGGTTCTGGTCGTTGAACGCCTCGCTGCCGGCTTCGTCCTTGAGCGCCGGGTCGGTGTAGGGGAAGAGGGCGAGCGCGGGGATGTCGAGCTTGACCGCCCGCTCGGCCTCGCGCACCGCCTCGTCGACGCTGAGGCGGTCGACGCCCGGCATCGCCGCGACCGGAACGCGCCGCTTGTCGCCGTCGACGAGGAACAGCGGCCAGATCAGGTCGTCGGCGGTCAGCGCGTTCTCGCGCACCAGCCGGCGCGCCCATTCCGCCTTGCGGTTGCGCCGGGGACGGCAGGCGAGGTCGAGGCGCGGCGCGGCGGGGACGCGGGTGGGCTTGTTCATGGCGAAGAGCTCCTGGCTGGAATCGTTATACGCCGCCGCCGGAAGGCTTTGCGAGCGCTTTGACGCGCCGGCGGGCGGCGGCGGTCCCGTTTCCGACATAATGCGGCGCTAGCTCTCCAGCCCGCCGTAAGCTAGGCCGAGTAGGCGTCGCGAAGGCGTTTCTCGCGACGAGGCGGGCGGCGCGGCGGCGAGCGAGGTTCGGCGGCCATTCCATGAATTGTCGGCGGGCGAGAACGAAAGCGGGCGCGACGCCCTTCGGCGTCGCGGCGGCGCTCGTCGCGACGCTGATCGTCGCCGCTTCCTGCGCCGACGAGGGGCCGCTCGCGCCGGTCGCCCAGACGCCGGCGGCCGCGCCGCAAGTCGCGCCGACGGACGCCGCCTACGAATCGCCGATGCGGCCGATCATGAAAGCGGCGGGGCTAGCGGCCGACGTCGACCAGCCGCCGGATTTCGTCGTGCAGTCGCGTCCCGCTCAAGCCCCCGAGTCGGTCCCGGTTTTCACCGCGCCCGCCGAGCCGCCGGGCAAGATCGAGAACGCCAAGGGGCTCGGCGCGGTCGACGCCGACCTCGAGGCGGCCGGCAAGCGTCATGACGCGCTGCGGGCGGCCTATCCGCCCTCCGCCAAGGCGGTCGCCGAGGAGGCCGCCGCGAAAAAGGCCAAATCGAAGAACAACCCGCCGCCGAGCGACGCGGCGCCGCCGCTTTAGATTTGCCGCGCGCTCCGCGACGATGCTAACAGAGTCAATCCGCCGTCGCGGCGGATTGATTTGAAACAAGGGGGTTTCCCGTGACGTCCGAGTTCCACCGGGTGCGGCGCCTGCCGCCTTACGTCTTCGAGCAGGTCAACAAGCTCAAGGCCAAGGCTCGCGCCGGCGGGGCCGACATCATCGACCTCGGCATGGGCAACCCCGACCTGCCGGTCCCCAGGCACATCATTGAAAAAATGATCGAGACGGTCGGCAAGCCGCACACCGACCGCTATTCGGCCTCGCGCGGCATTCCCGGCCTGCGCCGCGCCCAGGCCGCCTATTACGACCGTCGTTTCGGGGTGAAGCTCAACGCCGACACGCAGGTGGTCGTCACGCTCGGCTCGAAGGAAGGCTTCGCCAACATGGCGCAGGCGATCACCGCGCCCGGCGACGTGGTGCTGGCGCCCAATCCTTCCTATCCCATCCACGCCTTCGGCTTCCTGATGGCGGGCGGCGTCATTCGCGCCGTGCCGGCCGAGCCGTCGCCGGAATACTTCGTCGCGCTGGAGCGCGCGCTGGTCCACTCGATCCCCAAGCCGATCGCGGTGGTGGTGTGCTATCCCTCCAATCCGACGGCGATGGTCGCCTCGCTCGATTTCTATAAGGACCTCGTGCTGTTCGCCAAGAAGCACGAGATCTTCATCCTCTCCGATCTCGCCTACGCGGAAGTCTATTTCGACGATTGTCCGCCGCCTTCGGTGCTGCAGGCGCCGGGCGCGGTCGACGTCGCGGTCGAGTTCACCTCGACCTCGAAGACCTTCTCGATGGCGGGTTGGCGCATGGGCTTCGCGGTCGGCAACGAGCGGCTGATCGCCGCGCTGGCGCGGGTGAAGTCCTACCTCGATTACGGCGCCTATACGCCGATCCAGGTCGCCGCCGCGGCGGCGCTCAACGGCCCCGACGACTGCATCAAGGAGATGCGCGCCACCTACAAGCGCCGGCGCGACGTGCTGGTGGAAAGCTTCGCCGCCGCCGGCTGGCCGATCGAGCCGCCGCGCGCCTCGATGTTCGCTTGGTCGCAGGTGCCGGAGAAGTTCCGCCACCTGGGCAGCCTGGAGTTCTGCAAGCTCCTGATCGAAAAAGCCGACGTCGCGGTGTCGCCGGGCATCGGCTTCGGCGAGCACGGCGACGACTACGTGCGCCTGGCCCTGGTCGAGAACGAGCAGCGCATCCGCCAAGCGGCGCGCGGCGTCAAGCGCTTCCTCGAGTCGGCCGACGCCACGCTGCACAACGTGGTGCAGTTGAAGAAGCAGGCCTGACGCGCGCGCTCAGGCGAGCGCCAGCTCGTCGAGCCTGAGCGCGAACGCCGGCGCCTTGCGCTGAGGGCGCGCGCAAGACGCGCGCCCGCCGCTTGGCCGCGCCGGCGACCCATAGCTCGCGCACGCCGAAGCTCGCGCAGAGCGCCGCCTTGCGGCCCATGTCGAAGCGCAGCGCAGAGGCAGCGCAGAGTCGGCGATCTCGATGGCGAGCGGGACGTCGGCGCCGCTGAGGCCTGTCGGGCCCGACGCGCGAAGGCGACGCCGACCCGCGAATAGGCTATCACGGCGCGCCAATTCCGTCTCGCCAAGGACCTCGTCAATGCCGCGCGCCGTCGATCATCTCGTCATCGCCGCCCGTGACCTGGAAGCCCAGGCGGCGCTCTACCGCCGTCTCGGCTTCCAGGTCGGCGCGCGCAATCGTCACGCCTGGGGCACGGAAAACCACATCGTTCAGTTCGCCGGCGCCTTCTTCGAGCTGATCGGCCTCGGCGAGGGCTTCGTCGCTCCGTCGCCGCAGGAAGACCTCTTTCCCTTCGCCGGCTTCGTCGCCAACTACCTCGATCGGCGCGAAGGGATCGCCATGCTCGTCCTGCGTTCGGCCGACGCCGAGGCCGACTGGCGGCGCTTCAAGGCCGAAGAAATCGGCGATTTTCCGCGCTTCGATTTCGCTCGCAAGGGGCGGCGACCCGACGGGAGCGAAGTCGAGGTCGCCTTCTCGCTCGCTTTCGCCGCGACCCCGGCGTTGCCCGAGACCGGCTTCTTCGTCTGTCAGCACCACTTCCCCGAGAACTTCTGGAGCCCGGCGGCGCAGGTCCACCCCAACGGCGCGCTCGGCGTCGCCGGGCTGACGATCGTCAGCGAGCGGCCGAGCGACGCCGGCGACTTCCTCGCCACCTTTCTCGAGGCCTCGCTCCGCGCCATCCCCGGCGGGTCGATGCTCCGCGCCGCCGGCTCGATCATCGAATGCCTGACGCCCTCGGCTTTCGCGGCGCGCTACGCCGCGCCGTCGCTGGGCGAGGGCGTCGCCGCCGTCCGCGTCCGCGTCGCCGACATGGCCGCTGCGGAAGCGGCGCTGAAGCGAAGCGGCGCGCCTTTCCGCCGTTGCGGCGGCGAAGCCGTCGTCGACGCGCCGAACGCGATGGGGGCGCTGATCGCCTTCGTCGCGGCGTAGCGCCCCTGCCGGCCGAGGCCGCGCGGGATGGGTTAAGCCGGCGCCGCCTCGAAGGCAAGGCCCGGTCGCGTCAAACGTCCGCGACCGCGACGCGGGGCGGGGAATCCTCTCCCGGCGCCGGCGGCGCGGAGCGCGCGCGCGCCGTCTCCAGGCGGGCCGCCGCCGCGAGGCCGAACACGCAGCCGATCATCATGAAGAGATGCCGCCAATGGCTCGTGTCGATCTGCACGCCCTGGAGAATCTGCGGGAATAGGGCCGCCCAAAGCGCGATGGCCTCGTCCCGCACGCGCGATCGCCGGAACACGCAAGTCCAGCCGGCGTAGAGCGTTAGCGCGATGAAGACGGCGAAGGCGAGGCCGCCGACCCAACCGAACGACGCGAACGCGCTGAGAAAGACTTCGTGCGGATCGGCGGGGAAGAACTTGACGAAGCGGAATGGGCCGAATCCGAATGGCCGTTCCAGCAGCAGCGGGATCGAGCGCAGCTGATTGCCAAAGCGGCCCTGCTCGCCGCTGTCGTAGTCTTCGGTCAGGGTCGCGCGCTCGAGCGCGAGATCGCGGATCGAGGGAATGGCGAGGGCGACGAGCAGCAGCGCGACGAGCAGAACGGCGCAGACGATCGCCGTGACGACGACGCGCCTTCGCAGCCGCGGCGACGGCGAGGTGAGGAAGGTGAGGCCAAGGACCAAGAGCAGCGCCGCGACGGCGTCGATCACGGCGCCCCGCGAAAAGCTGAGGAACAGGGCGATCAACAGGACCAGCAGCTTCGCCAGACTCCATGCCGGCGGCGCGCGGCGAAGCAGGATATCCTGGCACACCCAAGTGGTCGGCGCGACCAGGAACGGGCCGAAGACGTTGGGGTCCTTGAAAGGGCCCATCGCGCGCGCGCCGTCGTAGAGGGTGAAGTAGGCGCTGAGCCCGGCGATGTTCAAATAGCCGAGGAGGCCGAGGACGGCCGCCAGCATCGCCGCGAAGGCGTAACCGGAGCGGATCGTCCGCATCTTCTCCAGCGGGTTGTCCGCGACCAGCGCCGAAAAAAACAACGCCGTCATGGTGATGTAGAAGGTCACGCCGGTGAACGAGACGCTTTGCGGCTCGCCGACGTAGGGAACAAGCGCCAGCATCGCGAAGCCGTCGAACACGGCGAGGCAGAGGATCAAGGGCGCGAACGAAGGATCGAAGCGCAGGCCGCCGGGCGCGAACGCGGCCAAGGCTACGAAGAACATCGCTTCATAGGGCGAGGGTTCGATCGCGGCGAAGGCGCTCACCGCCAGGAACGCCCACAGCACCCAAAGGCGGAGAGTGGCGGTTGGGACCATCTCGGTCTTCCTCGGCGCGCGCCCGGCCGTCCGCGGGAACGGCGTCGCGCTCAGCGAGTCCGAGGGTTAGAACGGTTAGGGTTAATGTCGCGTTAGGAGAAAAGGCGCGGCGTTTCGGCGCCGGCCGTAAGCGGAGGTTAACGCGGTCGTTCTAACACCGTTGTTCAGGCTCCGCGATCGTCATGCTGTTCACTGTCACCTTCTTTCTCAACGCCGCCGCGAACTTCGCGTTCGGCGTGGCGCTGAGCGGCATGCTCGGCCCCGCCGAATTCGGGCGCTACTCGACGGTCCAGCTCGCGTCGATCACGCTGGCGACCGGGACGCTCGACTGGCTGCGCTACTCGACCCTGCGTTACTCCGGCGATGAAAGCGCGAGAACGGCGATCGCTTCCTCCCTGGAGACGGGCTACTTCGCCCTCGCGCTCGCCGCCTACCTCGTCGTCGGTCTGCTGGTCGCATGCGGCGTCACTTTCAACCTCGGCGCAGTCATGCTGCTGCTCACGCCGCTGCTTGGCGTCGCGGCGCACCGGGTCGACTATTCGGGCGCCAAATTCCGAGCGCGCGAGCAAGGTCTGCGGTTCGCGGCGATTTACGGGCTGCGACAGGCGCTCTGTTTCTCCGCCGTTCTGCTGGTCGCCTGGCGCACACGGGACGCCGTCAGCGTCGTGGTCACGCTCGCGGCGGCCAACCTCATTCCGGCAATCGTCCTGGGCGACTGGTCGCGCGCCGAAGGCGCGAGCCTACGCAACGCCAGCATGGCGCGGCTGGCGCAATTCTTCTTCTACGCCAAGCCGATCGTCATCTCGCTGGTCATCTATCAGCTCATCGGCCTCATCAACCGCTACGTCGCCCTCGCCAGCCTCGGACCCGCAGCGGCCGGCGAGCTTTCGCTCGCAGCCGACCTCGGCCAGCGGCTGTTCGGCGCGGTCAATTCGCTGCCCGAGCTGATGCTGTTCCAGTACGCGCTTCAGCTCGACCGCACCGAGGGGCGCGCCGCCGCGGATCGGCAACTCGGGGTGAACATGGCGCTGGTGTTTGCGCTGCTGACCCCGCTCACGGTCGGCTATGCGGTGATGGCGCCGACCTTCGAAGCGTTGCTGGTGCCGGCGGCCTACCGAGGCGATTTCGCGCGGCTGAGCTTCGAGCATGCGCCGGGTTTCCTCGCCCTGTTCGCGACCATCTCGGGCGTGAATCCGATCTTCCAGTTGCGCAACAAGACGTGGCTGGTCACCTTCGCCTCGCTTTCGGCGCTGGCGACCGATCTCGTCCTGCTGAACTTCACCAGCCTCAGCGGCAGCATCGACGGGTTGGCGATCGCCTATTCGGCGAGCCTGGTGGTCTCGTTGCTGGTTACGCTCGTGGTGGCTCTCCGCATCTCGTCGGTCAGGCCGAGGTTGCGCGATTTCGTGGTGATCGCGGCGGCGACGGGGATCATGGCCGCGCTGGTGCGGCCGCTGAACGGGCTGCCCTCGCACGCGCTCGCGGCGGCGTTGGGGGTCGCGGTCGGGGCGGTCCTTCTCGGCGGCGCCAGCCTCGCTTTCGACGTCGCCGGCGTTCGCTCTCTGGCGATGGCCGCCTACCGCAATCGGTCGTTCTCGGGCTGGGACGACGGCCTCGGCGACGCGGACCGGCGCATGGGCTCCGGCGCCGGGGAGTGGTGAGGCGGTTCGGCGACGCTGTCGCAGTCTTTCGGTTGCGACCCGGCGCGCCTTCGCCCAATTGGCTTTGAAGAGGAAAGAGGGCGTCATGGACATCGACGGACTTGCGATGACCGATTTGCTCGACGATGGCCGCGCGGCGCGAGTCGAGGCGCGTCTGGCGCAGTCGGCTTTTCTGGCGGAACCGTTGCGCAGGCTGGGATATGACAGCCGCGAAACGTGGGCTTGGGACAACTACCGGCCGACGATTCTCGCCTTCGTCGAGGCTTTGCGCAACGCTGGGCGGCGTCAGGACGGCGGGATCCGTCTGCTCGAGGTCGGCGGGGGGCGGGGCCCGCAACTGACGCCGGCGCAGGCCGAGGACCTCGGCGTCGTGCTGACCGTGAACGACATCGACGCGCGCGAGCTTTCGTTGGCGCCGGCGGGCTTCGCGACGGCGCGCTTCGATATCGCGGGCGACGTCGATCCCGGCCTATTCGGCAAGTTCGACCTGATCTTTTCGCGAATGGTGTTCGAGCACGTGAAGAACGCGCCGCGGGCGTGGCGAAACATCCGCGCCTTGCTCGCGCCGGGAGGCGTGGCGCTCGCCTTCCATCCGACCCTCTATTCGCCGCCGTTCGTGCTGAACTGGCTCATGCCCGAGGGCGTCAGCGCGCGATTGCTGAAACGATTCTTCCCCTGGCGTCACGACGGCGACTATCCGAAGTTCCCGGCGCGCTACGAGATGTGTTTCGCCGCGGCGAGCCGCGTCGCTCCGGCGTTGCGCGACGCCGGATTCTCTGAAGTTCTGATCGCGCCGTTTTTCGGCCACCGCTACCTGCGCTCCGTGCCGGTGGTCCGAGAAGTCGAAGGCGCGCTTCATGTCTTGGCGGAGCGTCGCGACTGGCGGGCGCTCGCCTCGTACGCCTACACGCTCGCGCGCCGCTGATGGAGCGGCCTGTCGTCGCCGAGGCTCGCCGCTCCACGAGGCGACGTCATGGACACAGCAATCAGACGCAAGGGTCGTCGCTTTTCAGATGGGCGGCCAGCAGCGCGTCGCCGATCGGCGCGTTATACGGCGGGTTAAGGACCGCGGAACTAGACTTGAATTCCTCGGGACTCGCTGAAATCGGAGCCGGGCATGCCTGGGCTTGAACCCTTGACCGTCGTCATCTGCGTCGATCATGCCTCGGTGACGGGAGGGCAGGCGAAGGTGGCGATCGAGAGCGCGATCGGGCTGAAGAAAAGCGGCGCGCGGCCGATCCTGTTCGCGGCGGTGGGACCACCCGATCCGCGGCTCGCCGAGGCGGGCGTCGAGGTCGTTTGCCTCGGCCAGCATGATCTCCTGGGCAATCCGTCCCGCGCCGCCGCCGCCTGGCGAGGGCTGTGGAACAGCCAGGCGGCGTCGGCCCTGAAAGCGTTGCTGGCGCGCCTACCGCGCGAGCGCACGCTCGTGCACGTGCACGGATGGGCCAAAGCGCTTTCGCCGTCGATCGTCGCGCCGTTGCGCGCCGCGGGCGTGCCGGCGATTTACACCATTCACGAATACTTTCTCTTTTGTCCGAACGGCGGCTTCTACAATTACCAGCGCGGCGCGGTGTGCGCGCTGCGGCCGCTTTCTTTGCGCTGCCTGGCGACGCATTGCGATTCGCGCATCTACGCGCACAAGCTGTGGCGCTTCGGACGGCTTTACGCTACTCGGCGCTGGCTGCGGATGGCCGAGGCGTTCTCCGACTATGTCTGCATTTCGGATCATCAAAGGCAGATCGTCGGCTCACAGCTGCCAGCTGGCGCGCGACTTCATCGGCTGTCAGACCCGATCGACGCCGAAGACCTCGGCCCCAAAGCCGAGCCTGCATCCGGCGATTTGATTTTCGTCGGGCGGCTGTCGCCGGAAAAGGGCGTGGCGCTGTTCGCCGAGGCGGCGGCGCGGGTCGGCGTCGTTCCGACGCTGATTGGCGACGGGCCTCAGAGCGATGAGCTCAAGCGCCGATTTCCTGAGGCGCGCTTTCTCGGCTGGCTGCCGCCGGAGGAGGCGCGGGCGCGGATGCGCGCCGCGCGCGCGCTGATCTTTCCTTCGCTGTGGTACGAGACGCAGGGGCTGACGGCTTTCGAGGCCCAGGCGATGGGCACGCCGGTGATCGTTTCCGACGTCTGCGCAGCACGCGAGGCGGTCGAGGATGGAGTGAGCGGGCTGTGGTTCAAGAGCGCCAGCGTCGAGGCGTTAGCGGCGGTTTTGACGAAGATCCGCGATGATGCGCTGGTCGCCCGCCTGTCGCGCGCCGCCTACGAGACCTACTGGCGCGCGCCGGCGACCCTCGAAGCGCACGTCGCTGGCTTGCGGTCGATCTACGCCGAGGCGCTGGGCCGCAAACGCGCCGACGGCGCGCCGGCGGTAAGCCGAGCTTAACGGCGGCCGGCCTAAGAGTTGGCGGCGTAGGTTTCGAGGCCGCCCTTCGAATGGTCTTTGCAGTCGCGTTTCTTCCTCAATTCCGCCGACGATCTCGCCTTCGGCATCGTGTTGGGCGCGCTGTTGGGGCCGCCGGCGTTTGGACGCTACGCCACGGTCGCCTCGGCGGCGACCACGCTGGCCGGCGCGGCGTTCGGCTGGCTGCGCTTGTCGTCGTGGCGATTGTCCGGCGAGATCGACGGCAGAGCGAGGATCGCGGCCAGCCTCGACGCCGGATGCCTCGGCGAGATGGCCCTGCTTTATCTCGGCGTCATCGTCACGGCGCTTTCCGGGGTCGCCCTCGGCGCCTCCCTATCGGCGTTGCTCTTGACGCCGTTCCTGGCGGTCGCGTTCGGCCGGGTCGACCACGCGACGGCGCAGTTCCGCGCCCGCTATCGACAAGCCGCCTTTGCCGCGCTCAGCGGGCTGCGGCGACTGCTGCGCTTCGCCGCAGCCGTCGCGGCCGCCGCCTTCACCCGCGATTCCACGGCGACCATCGCGGCGCTGGCCGTCGCCACGCCGGCGGCGGCGCGGCATATGGGAGGACCGAAGCGTTCCGGCATGAAAGAAGGGCGCGCGGTCGCGAATAGGCGCGCGGCGGCTCGCCACTATCGGATGACGCGATGGATATAGCGATCAACACCAGGGTCGTCGCCTTTCAGATGGGCGGCCAGCAGCGCGTCGCCGCCGAGGTGACCAAGCGACTGGGCGCGATGACCGAAATCAGGCCGCGGCGCCCGCTCTGCGGCGTCAAGGGCCACTTGTGGGAGCAGTTCGTGCTGCCGCTGCGAGCGCGCGGCCGCCTGCTATGGTCGCCGTCGGCGACGGGGCCGGTCGCCTATGCGCGGCAGGTGGTCACCGTTCACGACGTGGCCTTCCTCGACGTTCCAGAATGCTTCTCCCTGTCGTTCCGCCGGGTCTACGCCACGCTGGTTCCGGCGCTAATTCGGCGCGTAGCCAAAGTCGTCACGGTCTCCGAGTTTTCGCGCCGCCGCATCCTCGAGCGCGTGGCGGTCGATCCCGAAAAGGTCGTTGTCATCGGCAATGGCGTCGCCGAACAGTTCCGCCCGCAGGATCCGAGCGCCATCGCGGCGGCGCGGGCCGCGCTGGAGCTGCCGGACCGCTACATCTTAGTTCAGGCTACGTCCCATAAGCGCAAGAATCTGGCGCGCACGTTGCGGGCGTGGCGGTCGGCCTTGCCCGAGCTGCCCGACGATCTCTGGCTCGTCGTCTCCGGCAATCGCGAGCGGGCGCATGTCTTCGGCGGCCCGGACGCGCTCGAGGACGTCCCCAGAACGCGCTTCGTCGGATACGTCGCCGAGGAGCGTCTCGCGCCGCTGATCGCCGGCGCCGAGGCGTTTCTCTTTCCCTCGCTCTACGAAGGCTTCGGCATCCCGATCCTCGAAGCGATGGCGTGCGCGACGCCGGTGTTGACGAGCGACGCGACCGCGACCCGCGAGGTCGCCGACGGCAAGGCGCTGCTGATCGATCCCCACGACGAAGCCTCGCTCGGGCGCGGGATCGTCGCGCTGGCGACCGACGCGTCGCTGCGCGCGCGGCTGGCGGCGATCGGCCCGCCGCACGCGGCGAAGTTCACCTGGGACGACGTCGCCAATCGCTATCGCGCGTTGTTCGACAGCCTCGAAACGGCGGCGTAAAGGGCGTCGGGCGGGGCGCCGCAAGCTTGCCGCAACGCGCAGTCGCGCCGCCGCGGCGGCGGCGAAGGCCGCGCGCGGCTCAATAGGCGCGATCGTGCTTCAGCAGGGCGATGGGCGTGATCGCGAGGATGTAGAGGTCGAGCAGGATCGACCAGTTCTCGATGTAGTAGAGGTCGTGCTCGACGCGCTGCTGGATCTTTTCCTGCGTGTCGGTCTCGCCGCGCCAGCCGTTGACCTGCGCCCAACCGGTGATGCCGGGCTTGACGCGATGGCGGGCGAAATAGCCGTCCACCACCTCGTCGTACTGCCGTTCGGCCGCTTTGGCGTGGACCGCGTGGGGGCGGGGGCCGACCAGCGACAGGTCGCCCTTGAAGACGACGTTGAAGAGCTGCGGCAGCTCGTCGATCGAGGTCTTGCGGATGAAGCGGCCGACGCGGGTGACGCGCGGGTCGTCGCGGGTGACCAGCTTCGCGGCGGCCGGATCGAGCTGGTCGACGTACATCGAGCGGAACTTGTAGACTTCGATCAGCTCGTTGTTGAAGCCGTAGCGCTTCTGCTTGAACAGCGCCGGCCCGCGGGAATCGAGCTTGACCGCCAGCGCGGTCAGCGCCAGCAGCGGCGACAGCAGAAGAAGCGCGAGCGCGCCGACGACGCGGTCGAAGCAGGCCTTGATGACGACGTCCCAGTCGGCGATCGGCCTGTCGAACACGTCGAGCATCGGCGCCGAGCCGATGTAGGAGTAAGAGCGCGGGCGGAAGCGCAGCCGGTTGGCGTGAGCGGCGAGCCGAATGTCGATCGGCAGCACCCACAGCTTGCGCAGCATCTGCAGGATGCGCTGCTCGGCGCTGATCGGCAGGGCGAAGATGATCAGGTCGACGCGCGTCGCCCGCGCGAACTCGACCAGGTCGTCGACGTTGCCGAGCTTGGGATAGCCTTCGACCGTTTCGGGCGCGCGGTCGTCTCCGCGGTCGTCGAACACGCCGAGCAGCCGCAGCTCGGCCTCGTCGCTCTTGGCGAGCTCGCGCAGGAGGTCGGCGCCGATCGGGCCGCCGCCGACCACGACGACGCGCTGCTGCAGGCGTCCCGAGCGGACGAAATGGGCGACCACGCGCGCCAGCGCGATCCGCTCCACGAGCAGCGCCGGCAGGCCGATCGCGAACCAGGTCGCCATCCATACGCGCGACGTCGCGCCGTCGAGCTTGAGGAAGAACATCGTCGTGAAGGCGGCGAGGAACGCCAGAGTCCAGCCCGCCGCGACGCGCGGCGAGGCGCCGTCCGGGTGGCGAAAAGCCGGCGCGGTATAGGTCTGGAGCGACTGGAAGAGCACGATCGACAGGGCGGCGACGAGCACCATCGTCGCGAAATACCCCGGCTGTTGGCCAACGTGGGGGACGACGTAAGCGAAGTAGACCACCATGCCGGAGGCGGCGATGAGCGCGGCTTCGAGGACGCGCGCGGCGCCGACGATGACGACGCGCGAATAGGCCGCCGGCGCGTCTTCGGCGGCGAGCCGGCGCAGGAGCGCGAGGTTCGCCGGCGGCGTGCGCCGCTTGCGCCCGGCTTGAGGAACGGGGATCTTGCGCAGATCCTTGGCGGAATAGACGCTCATCGTCAACCTCAGGGATACGGCGACGGCGCGGTCGCGCGCGGCGCCGCGACCGGCGTCGGGCACCGTCGCGCCAGCGCCTCGCGATAACCGGACAGCACCGCGTCGACCATCGTCTCGATCGAGAAATTGCCGGCGACGTGGCGGGAGAGTTCGGCCGCTTCGGCGCGCAACCTCTCCGCCGGCGCCGCCAGCGCCGCCGTCAGGCGCAATGCGAGACTGGTGGCGTCGTCGGCCGGTCCCAGTCGGTCGCGAAACGGTCCGAAGATCTCGGGAATGCCGCCGACGCCGGTGGCGACCATCGGTATGCGCGCCGCCGCCGCCTCGAGCACAATGTAGGGCATCGACTCGGCGCGCGACGGCACGACCAGGATTCGCCCGAGCTTGAACGCCTCGCGCGCCGGCGTCTGGCCGCGGAAGGAGACGAACGCGTCGACGTCGAGCGCGCGCGCGTGCTCGCTCAGCGCAGCCTTGTCCGGCCCGGAGCCGACCAAGACGACGCGCGGGACGGCGCCGCTGCGACAGCCGATCAGCGCCAGGGCGTCGAGCAGAGTGTCGATGCCCTTGGCGGCGCGCAGCTCGCCGACATAGAGCAGATCGGCGGCGTCCGCGCTGGGCTCGGCGGGCGCGAACTCGTCGGGTTTGAGGCCGTTGGCGACGACGCGGCGCACGCCGTCGCGCGCGCCGACCAGCGCGTCGAAGCGCCCGGCGATGTAAGCGCTCTCGAACAGGAAGACGTCGGTCAGCGGCGCCATCAGCTTCTCGGCCAGCATGTAGCCGCGGTGCAGCGGCGTGCCGGGACGGTAGTTGAAGCTGCCGCCATGCGGCGTGTAGGCGCGGATGGGACGGCCGCCGAGCGGCGCGAGCGCGCTCAGACGCGCATAGGCGCCGCCTTTGGAGCCGTGGCCATGAACGACGTCGGGCTTGACTCGCGCCAGGTAGGCGATGAAACGCGCCAGCGCGGCGAAGTCGGTCAGCGTCGGATCGCGGCGGATCGGCGTCGTCGCGACGCCGAGCGTCAGGCCGCCGGGGATGCGGGCGAGCGCCTCGCGCACCCTCGGGCACAGGCCGGCGCCGTCGAAGAACATGCCGACGTCGTGCCCACGCGCGCGCTGCTCGGCCGCGAGGTCGACGACGTGACGGAACAGACCGCCCAACGGGGCGCGAAAGACGTGTACGATCTTCAGCTTGTCGTTAATCGTCGCGCTGTTGACGGCCATGGCTCCGATCCGCCGAGGGGCTTCGCCAATTTCACTAGCGCGACATCCTAAAAGAAGCGTTCCCGCACCTGGATGGTGTCGCCCGGACGCACCGGGAAAGCGAGGGGAACCGACGCGGTGATCGGCCTGCCGTCGACGATGCGCGTAAGGTCGACGCTGTCTTGCGCGCCGCGCGGCGTGAATCCGCCGGCCACCGCGACCGCGTTCTGCACCGTCATGCCGTTAACGAATGGATACTGGCCGGCGACCGTGACTTCGCCGAGGACGAAGAACGGCCGGTAGGCCTCGACCTCGACCGAGACGCTGGGCTCGCGCAGGAAGCCCTGGCGCAGCCGCCCCTCGATCGCGCGGCCGAGCTCCGCAGTGGTCAATCCTTGCGCATGCACCAAGCCGATCAACGGCAAGGCGACCTCGCCGGCGCCGTCGACCGAGAACGAGTTGGAGAGGTTCTCTTGGCCGAAGACGATCACCCGCAAGCGGTCGCCGCTCGCCAGCCGGTAGGGCGCGTCGAGCGACGTGCGCAGCGCGTCTGCGCTGACGCGCGGCGTCGCGCAGCCGCTGAGCGCGGCCAGCGCGACGACCAGGATGACGCCAAGGAGACGTTTCATGACCTGCGACCGCGTTGCCAATGCCCCCGAGGAAAGAATTAGCCGGGCACGGTTAACGAAAGGCCAACGCGCCGCCGCGGCCCAAGCGCGCGCTTAACCCGCCGGCAACCTTAATCGCGCATAAACGACGGGAGTTTTGTCGTTTGTCGGGTGGGAGCGGCGGATGGACGGCGACCGGTTCGAGGACGGCGCGAGTGCGGGCGCGAGCGAAGCGATCGACCTCGTGGGGCTGTCGCGCGCGCTGTGGCGGCGCAGGCGATGGATCGCGGCGCCTACGATCGCCGCCTTCATCGCCGCGTCCGTGTTCGTCATCGTGGTCAGCCCGCGCTACACCGGCGTCGCCAAGGTGCTGCTCGAAAACCAGGAGAGCTATTTCACCCGCCCCGACAAGGCCACCAGCGATCCTGCGGCGAATTACGACGAGGAAGGGGTGCAGAGCCAGGCGGAGACGGTCGCCACCATCGCGCTGGCGCGCCAGGCGGTCGATAAGCTTGACCTTACGGAACGCGCTGAATTCAACGGCAGACTCTCGCCGAGCCCGTTCGCATTCGCGCTGTCGCTCATCGGCGGCGGCCGCGGCGACCCTAACGCGACGCGCGACCGCGCCGCCGACGCCTTTCTCGACCGCCTGACCGTGTTTCCGGTCGCCAAATCGCGGGTGCTGCAGATCGAGTTCGTCAGCGTCGATCCGGCGCTGGCGGCGCGCGGCGCCAACATGGTCGCCGAGCTCTACCTCGCCCAGCAGGAAGAGGCCAAGCGCGTCGAGGCGAGGGACGCGAGCGCCTGGCTCACGCAGAAGATCGAGGAGCTGCGCGGCAAGGTCGCCGAGGCCGACGCGAAGGTCGAGGCGTTCCGCGCCGCGTCCGGGCTGTTCGCCGGCCCCAACGGCGTCACGGTTCCCGCCCAGCAGCTCGCCGACCTCAACACCCAGCTCGCCGCCGCGCGCGCCGCCGAGGCCGACGCCGCCGCCAGGGCGCAGACGCTGAACGCGATGGCGCGGCAGGGCCGCCTCGACGAGATTCCCGAAGCCGCCAGGGACGATTCGCTACGCCGCTACCTCGAGCAGCGCGTTTCGCTGAAGGCGCAGATCGCGCTCGAATCGCGCACGTTGCTCCCCCAGCATCCGCGCATGAAGGAGCTGAACGCCGAGCTCGCCGAACTCGAGGGGCAGATCCGCGTCGCCGCCGCCAAGGCGGCGATCGCGCTCCAGGATCAGGCCAGGATGGCGCAGGCGCAGGTCGACAACCTCGCCGCGGCCATCGCCAAGCAGTCGCAAACCGTCGCCGCCGGCGACGTCGACGACGTGCGGCTGCGCGCGCTCGATCTCGACGCCAAGACGACGCGCGACCAGCTCGAATCCTATCTGGAGAAGAACCGCGAGGCGATCGCCCGCGAGGCGGCTACAGCCGTTCCGGCGGACGCGCGCATCATCGCCGGCGCGGTCGAGCCGCGCGCGCCGACCTTCCCCAAGAAGGTTCCGACCGTGCTGCTGGCGACGCTCGCCGGCCTCCTGGTTTCGCTCGGCGTGGTCGCCGCGCATGCGCTGGTGACCGACGGGAGCGGGCGCGGGTCGGACGAGGCGGGGCGCGAAGTCGAACCCGCGGCGGCGGAGACGAAACCGGCGAGAGAAGCGTCGAGCGTCGATCTCGCCGACGCCTTCGCCTCGCCCGAGGCGCTCGCGGACGCGCTGGTCGAAGCGGCGCCAGACGACGGCGCGGCGCTGACGGCGTTGATCGCCGGCGAGGACACGGATCGCGCGCTGAATCTCGCCTTGACCGTGGGGCGGGCGCTGGCCGAGCGCGGACGCGCGGCGCTGATCGATCTCGGCGTCTCGCAGGAGTGGCTCGCCGACGTGGTCGACCATCGCGGCGAGAGCGGTCCGGCGCTGGCGGGGCTCGCCGAACTGCTCGCCGGACGCGCGAGCTTCGAAGCGGCGCTGCACCGCGACCTTTCCTCGCGCCTCGACATCGTTCCGATTGGGACGGGCGAGGTCGATTGCGCGGCCCTGGGGGAGGCGCTCGCCGCCTTCGCCGCGAGCTACGATTTTGTCGTGCTGCACGCCTCGGACTGGCGATCGAAGGAAGTCGCCGCGGCGCTGCCGGCGACGGCGGCGCTGGTCGTCGCGGCGCCCGCGGCGCGGCTGCGCGCGGCGCTGCGCCGGGCGCGCGAGGCGTTCGAGGGCGCGGCGTTCGCGACGGTCGGCCTCGCTTCGGGCGAGGCGACCCCTGCCGCGGCGATTGAGAAAGCGGCTTAAAGAGAGAACATGACGCACAGGTGGCGAAGCAGCGCAAGCGATTGCGGCGATTGCTTCACACATCCCTTGAGGCGTTGGCGGATGAGAAACGCTTGCGCGGCGGCCCGGCCAAGCCAAGTGGCGGCGAAGGCGCCGTCGAACAGCCGTTCCTCCGCCTCGCAGGCTTCGTTCTTGTAGCGCGCCTCGCCGACGCCGAGATCGAAGGTGGCGAAGCCGCGCGTGATCGCGTCGCGCACGACGGCGTGGACGATCAGCTCGCCCGGGCTGCTGCGTGCGATCTCGCCGTCGCCGTCGTTGGAAAGGAACAGGCCGCTGAGCCGGTCGCCGGCGGCGAGCGCGCCGAAGGTCGCGGCCACGCGGTCGCCGGCGTAGAGCCCGTGCAGCTCGAGCCGCGGCGCGCCGGCTTCGAGGCCGCAATGGGCGAGGGCCGAGAGAAACGCGCGCGCCTCGGGCGCGGCGTAGGCGTCGGCGACGCCGAGCGCGCGCATGCGCGCGCTTTTCTGGGCGAAGAAGGCGGCGAGCAGGCGGTCGGCTTCGCTCGCGTCGGCGGCGCGCCGATGGGCGAGCGGGCCGATCGCCTCGAGCCGCTTCGCCTTCTTGCGCAGCTTCTTCTGCGCGTCTTTGGAGGCGTGGGCGTTCAGCCAGGCGGCGAAGTCGCAGGGCAGGGCGCTCTTGTAGGCGAAGCTCGGGCTCGGCTGATGCGAAAGGGCGGCGAGCGGATTGGGCGCGCCCTGCCAGTCGGCGGGTTGATTGACGAAAAGGAAAGCGTCGACGCGCGGCGTCGCCGCGCGCGCCGCCGTCGTCAGCAGCGCCGCGAGGTCTTGCGGCGTCCAGACGGCGCCCTGCCGGAACAGACCGAGATTGAAGTTGGCGTCCTTGCCGCCGAGAAAGCTCGCCAGCCGCAGCGGCCCGACGGCGCGGGCGCCGAAGGGCAGCAGCGCCGCCGCCGCGCCGGCGGCGTCGCGCGCGACGACGATCAGCGGCGCGACGCCTCGCGCCGCGCCGACGGTCGCGAGCCACAGCCGCGCGAAATCGAAGCTTTGATACGGGCTCGCGGCGGCCAACGGCGCGATTTCGGCCCAGGCGTCGCGCGCCGCTTCGATGTCGTCGACGACCGCGACCGACGCGAAGGCGCGCGCCGCCTCGGGCCGCGCGCGCCGCTCGGCGGCCTCCGACGACGTGGCGTGGGAAAAAACGGCGGCGATCGGCAATGGTTGATCCTCAAACGCGCAGGCGGCGCGGAGCGTAAGCGCGCAGAGGTCAACGCCGCGTTTACGCGCGGCCAGCCCGCGGCGTCTCGACGGGCTGTTCTCGATGACGGCGAGAAACGAGGGGCGCGAGCGCGGCCGTCACGGTCTGGGCTCGGCGAAAGCGACCGCACGCCCCAGCCCGCGACGGCTGTCGCGGGCCGAGCGTTTGAGGTCGCGAGGCGGGAGGCGGGGCGGGCCTATAGGCGCGCCCACGCGTTCGCTCACGGGCACTTGGGCTCGTTGGGGCCGCCGCAGCGCGGACGATTCTCCGGCTTAGGTCCGGGCCCCGGCGCCGGTTTCGGCGGCGGCGGGGCCGGGTGGACGACCGGCGGCGGCGGCGTGTGGACGACGATCGGCGCCGGCGGCGGCGTATGCACCACGATCGGCGGCGCCGGCGGCGGCGTATGCACGATGGTCGGCGTCGGCGTCGGCGTGTGGATGACGACCGGCGGCGTCGGCTTCGGCGGCAGCGTCGGCGTCGGCTTGGGCGTCGGCAGCGGCGTCGCCGGCGGCGTGTGAAGGACCGGCGGCGTGAACGTCGGGGTCGGCGTCAGCTTAGGCGTCGGCAGCGGCGTCAGCGGGGGCGTATGGATGACGGGCGGCGTCAACGTCGGCCCCGGCGTCGGCAGCGGTGTCAGCGGGGGCGTGTGGATGACGGGCGGGGGCGTCAAGATCGGCCCCGGTCCCGGCGGCGTGTGGATGACAGGCGGCGGCAGCGGCGGCTTGGGCGGCAGCGGCCCAGGCGGCGGAAACGGCGCAGGCCCGTGCGCCGGGACGCAGGCTGGCCCGTTCGGGGACGGGGCGAAGCCCGGCGGGCAAGGCGCCGGCCCGACGTGCGGCGGCGCGCCGCAGACCATGTGGCCGTTGATCCACTGCTGGATCTGACCGCCGGGGCATAACGGCGGCGGCGGAGCGAAGCAGCTCCACTGGCCGTCGCGCCAGTCGGGGCGGCCGCCGGGGCAGGGGATCGGCGGCGGCGGATCGCCGCCGCAGACATAGCCGTCCTCCGTCCACACCGGGTGAGAGCCGAAGGGGCACATCGGCGGCGGCGGACCCCGGCGCACGCAGGTCATGACGCCGTCGTGCCAAATCGGATGGAAGTCGGGCGGGCAGAACGGCGGCGGGACGTCCGGCTCGCAGTAGCGCAAGCCGATCGGATGGAAGCGCGGCGGGCAGACCAGCACCGGCGGCGGAACCAACGGCCCGCAGCTCATGCCGTCGTCGGTGGCGACGGAAACGAAGCCGGGCGGGCATTCGAGCGCCGGCGGCGGCGCCAGCGGCACGCAGTAGGCTTCATCAAACCCGCCCTGGGCGACGTACCCCTCCGGGCAAGCCGGGCCGGAGATGACCCGGGGCGGCGAGGGCGGCGGCGCGCTCGCCTCGCATTGCGGATTGGGCGCCTGCAGGAGGCGCAACAGGTCGGCGATCCGACCCGTCCGCTCGGCGGGCGCGCTGGCGCTGAAGGCGGCGAGGTAGGCCTGATAGTCGCGAATCGAGTTGCGCCAGATGGCGGCCCAGTAGGCGCTCTCGGCGTCAAGATCGGCGATCGGCGTCGTCGAGTTCGGCAGGCTGGCGACCGCGGCTTGCATCTGGGCGGGGTCGGCGTTGAGCGGGAAGGCGAAGGTCGGGGTCGAGGGGTTCGTCTCCTGCCAGGGAGTCTGCCCGCCGGCCGTCGCCTGGTGGACGACGACGCGCGCTTCGCGCATCGCGGTCTCGAGGTCGGTCAGCGGCTGCTGGGCGACGTAGGCGAACGCGGGAGCGTAGGCGTCGTTGGCGTCGCCGGCCTTCGGCGGCGACTCGAAGTCATGGATTTCCGCCGACAACCCGAAAGTCGTCGCCGCGGGCGGCGTGAGCGGGATGAGGCCGCGCGGGAAGCTCACAGCGCTGACGCTCGAAGGAATCGGCCGCGCGCCGTCGAGCATGACGAGGCGCGCACGCGTCGACGTCTGCGCGAGGTCGCTCATCACGCGGGTCATGCCGAGCGCGACGCGAGGGACGTCGCCGGCCGTCTGGATGTGCGCGTCGACCGGCAGCAGGTAGTCGTCGCAGCCGACCGTCACGCCGAGGCCGGCGAAATAGACCACCGCCGCCGCCCCTTTCGGCGCGGCGCCGAGCTTGGCGAGGAACTCCTGGTATTTGGCCGCCAGACTCGGCGCGTCGAGGTCGTGGAGCTCGTCGACGGCGAAGCCGTCGGCGCCGAGCGCCTGCGCCACCAGCGCGGCGTCATTGGCGGCGGTCGGCAGGGGATCGCCGACATAGGCGGCTTCGCCGATCACCAAGGCGAAGCGATCGCCGGTCGGCTGCGCCGCCGGCGCCGGCGCTTGAGCGAAGACGGGCGCGGCGCACAAGCCGCAGGCGAGAATCGCTCCTAGAGCCGAAGCCCGCAACGCGCGCGACGCCATCGAATCCCTCCCATGTTTGCCAATGACGATCGCGGCGACAAGAGAGACAAGCGCCGCCGCGACGAACCTCAAACGCGCGACGCGTCGGCCTCACATGCCGGCGTCGGCGCAACGAGCAAAGAAGAGCCGCAAAGCTCGGTCGGGGTCGCGCAGGCGATCCTCAGAAACGGAATCGACTTCACCATTCGCGGCCTCCTTCAAGGAAAAGATCCGCTCCGCTGGGCGCGCCAAAAAAATGCGCCCTCGGCGTAGTCGGCGGCGACGACTTTTCTGTGACGCCGCCCAAAGCCCGAAGCCGCGACACCAGTCCGGCCGCCAATTCGTGCCCGAGTTTTCGACTTACGTCAACTGTGCAAAACGCGTCCGCGACCGCGCGGCGGCGGCGCGGCCCTATCGCTTGACGCCGGTCAGCAGGGCGCGGGTCGCCGCGGCGACGTCGCGCTGGCGCATCAGCGTTTCGCCGACCAGGAACGCCTCGATTCCGGCCTCGGCGAGCCGCCGGCAATCGCGGTGGTCGACGATGCCGCTTTCGGCGACGACGATCTTGTCGGCGGGAACAAGCGGCTTCAGCCGCTCGCAAACGGCGAGCGAAGTCTCGAAAGTGCGCAGGTCGCGGTTGTTGACGCCGATCAGCCGACACTCCAGCGCTAGCGCGCGCTTGAGCTCGTCCTCGTCGTGGGTCTCGATCAGCACGTCGAGCCCGAGGTCGTGCGCGGTCTTGTTGAGCGCGCGGGCGGTCTCGTCGTCGACCGCGCCCATGATGATGAGGATGCAGTCGGCGCCCCAGGCGCGCGCCTCAAGCACCTGATAGGGATCGAACAGGAAATCCTTGCGCAGGATCGGCAGCGGGGTCGCCGCGCGCGCCTGCTTCAGGTGCTCCGGCGCGCCCTTGAACGACGGGGCGTCGGTGAGCACCGAGAGGCAGGTGGCGCCGCCCGCCTCGTAGCTGCGCGCGATCTCGCCCGGATCGAACTCCTCGCGGATGAGCCCCTTCGACGGGCTCGCCTTCTTGATTTCGGCGATCAGCCCGAACCGTCCCGCCTCGATCGCGCGCTCGATCGCTTTCGCGAAGCCGCGCGGCGGCGACTGATCGCGGATCTCGCGCTCCAGCGTGGCGCGCGGCACCCGAACCTTCGACTCGGCGATCTCGCGGCGCTTATAGGTCTCGATCTTGCGCAGGATGTCCGGCATGCGCGCTCGCTTCAGCCGTTGGAGACAGCGATCAGACGATCGAGAACGCGCCGCGCGGCGCCGGAGCGCAACGCTTCGTCGGCCAGCGCCGCACCTTCGGCGAGATCGGCGGCCTTGTCGGCGACGATGAGCGCGCCGGCGGCGTTGAACACGGCGATGTCGCGGTAGGGGTTGCGCGCGCCTTCCAGCACCGCGCGCAGCGCCGCCGCGTTGCGCTGGGGGTCGCCGCCTCTGAGCGAGTCGAGGTCGGCGCGCGGCAGGCGGGCGTCCTCCGGCGTCACCTCGAAGGCGCGAATGGCGCCGTTCTTCAGCTCGACGACCTTGGTCGGGCCGGTGGTCGACATCTCGTCGAGGCCGTCGGCGCCGTGGGCGACCCACACCCGTTCGGAGCCGAGGTTGCGCAGCACTTCCGCCATCGGCTCAAGCCAAGCGGCGGAGAAGACGCCGATCAACTGCCGCTTCACGCTCGCCGGGTTCGACATCGGCCCGAGCAGGTTGAAGACGGTGCGGGTGCCGAGCTCGACGCGGGTCGGGCCGACGTGGCGCATCGCCGCGTGGTGGGTTGGCGCCATCATGAAGCCGATGCCCGCTTCGCGGATGCAGCGTTCGACCCCCTCCGGCGGCAGGCCGATCTTGACCCCGAGCGCGCCGAGCGCGTCGGCGGTTCCCGACTTCGACGACGCGGCGCGGTTGCCGTGCTTGGCGACCGGCGCGCCGCAAGCGGCGACGATCAGCGCCGCGAGGGTCGAGATGTTGTAGGAGCCCGCGCCGTCGCCGCCGGTGCCGACGATGTCGATCGCGTCGGGCGGCGCCGCGACCCGCAGCATCTTGGCGCGCATCGCGGCGACCGCGCCGGTGATCTCCTCGACGCTTTCGCCGCGCACGCGCAACGCCATCAGGAAGCCGCCCATTTGCGACGGCGTCACCTCGCCCGAGAGGATGGCGTCGAACGCGTCCGCCGCCTCGGCGCGCGAGAGGTGCGATCCGGCGGCTACCTTGGCGATCAGCGGTTTGAACGATTCCATCGCCCCGAATTCTCCCTCAGCGCTTCTTGGCGTCGTTGAACGCGCGCGCGAGCTCGAGGAAGTTGCCGAGCACGATGCGGCCGTGCTCGCTCTCAATGCTCTCGGGATGGAACTGCACCCCGTAGACGGGCAAGGAGCGATGGGCGACCGCCATGATCAGCCCGTCGGCGCTCTCCGCGCTGATCTCCAGCGCCTCCGGCGCGCTGTCGCGCGCAATGACCAACGAATGATAGCGCGTGGCGTGGAACGGGCCGTTGAGGCCGCGAAACAGGCCGCGCGCGTTGTGCGAGATGCGGCAGACCTTGCCGTGCATCGGCGCCGGCGCGCGAACGATTTCGCCGCCGAACGCCTGGCCGATCGCCTGATGGCCGAGGCACACGCCGAGGATCGGCGTCGAAGCGCTCGCTTCATGCACCAGGTCGAGACAGATTCCCGCTTCGTTGGGGGTGCAGGGGCCGGGCGAAATCACGAACGCGTCGGGCGCTTGCCCGAGCGCGTCGGCGACCGAGAGCTCGTCGTTGCGCCACACCGACACTTCCGCGCCAAGCTCGCCGAGGTAGTGGACGAGATTGAAGGTGAAGCTGTCGTAGTTGTCGATCAAGGTCACGCGCATTTCGGCGCCCGCTCCAGTTGGTTCTGTCTTTTCCATGGTGGCGCCGGCCGCGTCAAGCCGCGTCGAACGTCGCCGAAACGTGGTAATGTCGCGGCGGCGCGTGCGCGCGGAGCGGAAGGGGCGGCCGCGGCGCGCCGCGTCGAACCTGCGGCGGGGGTCGAGATCGGCTGGCCCTGACGTCGCGCCCGGGGGACAAAGACGCTCAAATCGCTTCCCTGACTAGCCTATTTCGCGCCGGCTCGATCCGGCGGCGGGCGACGCGCGGCGGGGAAGCGAGCGCCGCCTCTCACATCTTCGCCACCGGCTTGGCCGGGCGCCCGTCCGCGCGGGCGATGTCCTCGGCGAGCGCGCGGGCGAAGCAGGCGTAGCCCTGATCGCCCATATGAAAGCCGTCGGAAGCGAGCGCGGCGGAGAGCGCGGCGCCGGACTGCGCCGCCCACGCCCTCATCAGCGCGAAACGCGAGAACACCGGCGCGCGCGCCTTGGCGCCGACCTCGGCGATGATCGCGACGAAGCGCTCGAAGCGCGGCAGATTCTTGATGCCGAAATAGAATTGCGGGTCGACGAGGATGATGGGGACCCGCCGCGCCTGAGCCGCGGCGACGCCCGCTTCGAGGCGGGCGCGGAAGTCGGCCTCGCCGACGCCGGCGACCGCGTCATTGGTGCCGACCTGCCAGACGACCAGGTCGGGTCGGTCGCTGTCGAGGTCGGCGGTCAGGCGGGTCAAGGTCGCCGCGCTGAGCTCGCCTCCCACCCCCGCGTTCAGCACCTTGGCGGCGACGCCCCAACGCTGGGCGAGATCGGCGGCGAGCTGGGCGGGATAGGCGCGGTCGGGAGCGGAGGCGCCGACGCCGAGAGTCGAGGAGGAGCCGATCGCCAGGATGCGCAGCGGCCGCGCCGCATCGCCGCGGCCCGCGAGCGCGAGGCCGGCGCCGTTGTCGGCGAAAGCGGAGGGCGCGGTCGGCGGACAGGCGGCGCCGGTCGAGGCGGCGCGCGCCTCTATGGCGCCGAGGGCAAGAGCGACGGCGCAGAATATCGCGGCGCTTCGGCGACCGCCGCAGCCCCGCCTTCCGCCGCGTCGCCACGAAGAGATTTTCGCCATTCCAAATATCTCGCCAGCGCGAACAACGCGCCGATTGAGGCGAGGGTGTAGCCGAACCCGATCGCCTTGGCTACGCCCGCCGACGCATGGCTCGTTGACGCGGAGACGGCGACTTGGCCGACCGCGCTGAGCAGCGAGACGAGAGCGAAAATCGCCAGGCTGTGTCGGCCGAGGCGCTGCAACGCCAGCCCCGGCCGCGTGCGCGCGAGGCGCGCGAGCCGCGGCGAGGTCGCCGCCAGGTAGGCGAGGGCGAGGAAATTGACCAACCGCGCCGCGCCGAGATTCTGCTTGCCGGCGTCGAGCGCGGCGAACACCGGGTCGCGCAGCCCGGGAAGGAGGCCGAAGCCCTGCGTCGTGACGATCGCGCCGGCGGCCGCCAGCGCCAAGCAGGCGGCCCGCAGGGCGGGCGAGAGGGGCGGCGGCGCGTCGCGCCAGCGGATCGCCGCGACGACGCCGAGGGCGAAGACGAACTGCCAGGCGAGCGGGTTGAAGAACCAGCCGCCCGGCTCCGGCCAGTTGGGCAGATGCAGATCGAGCAGCCTGACCACGAAATAGGCGCCGCCGGCCGCCGTCAGCGCAAAAAGCGCGCTCGCCCGCGCCGCGGCGAGGATCAGCGGCGCCGCCGCCATGAGCGCGACGTAGAGCGGCAGGATGTTGAAATAACCGAGCTGATGGGTGAGCAGCGCGACGCCGACCGCGCCCTCGGCGGGTCGATGGAACACCACGTCGCGGCCGTGGTCCTCGATCAGCGCCGTCTGGCCGCTGAGACAGTAGCCGAGGCCGAAGATCGCCGCCGCGCCAATCGTCAGGCCGAGGTGGACGCCGTAGATGCGGCCGGCGCGCGCGAGGCAGCGGCGCGCGACCGGAAGCAGTCCCGAGGCCAGCGATCGCCGGTAATAGGCGAGCCCGACGGAGACGCCGGAGAGAAAAACGAACGCCTCCGCGCTGTCGCACAGCGCGAAATTTCGCGGCGTCAGATTCTCCAGGACGTCGCCGGGGACGTGATCGATCATGATCGCGACGAGGACGAGGCCCCGCGCGAAATCGACGCCGCCGATGCGCGTAGAATTCGCCATGCTGCGCCCCAATCAAGAAACGGGCCGAGGCGAGGACATGGGGCTGGGCCGGCGTCCGACAACGCGCGTCGGCGCGCTCTCGCGCGCTTGTGATCGGCGGGGGCGGCGATCAACCGCTCGCGAGCAGCGCGGCGAGGTCCTCCGCCTTCGTCGTCGGCAGGCTGCAGGTCTGGCCGCGGCAGAGCATGGCGGCCGGCGTCGCGCCGATCGGCGGTCTGCCGCCGGGGGGCCCGTCGGGCCACAGCGCGCGATCGAGGCGAAAAACCGAGATCGCCGGGTCGGGCGCGGCGAGCGCGACCCGCGCCAACGCCGCCGCGCGCGGATCGCCGAGCGGCCCCTCGACCAGCGCGAGGCCGCCGCGCTCCAGCGCGTCGACGGCGGCGAGCAGCAGCGGGTTCGCCGCCGGCGGCTCGCGCGCGCCCGAGACGGCGCGGACGAGGCGATCGAAGGCGTCGCGCCAGCGCGCTTCGTCGGTGAGGTGGAAAAGCTTGGCGAAGACCTCCGCCATCAGCGAGGCCCCGGACGGCGTCGCGCCGTCGGGAGCGGGCCGCGGGCGAACGATCAGGCCGAGGCCCGGCTCGCTCTCGGCGAGATGGAAGCCGCCGCCGCTGTCGCCAAAACGCGCCTGCGCGGCCTCCGTCCAGCGGACGGCGGCCTCGAGATAGGGGGGCTCGCCGGTCGCCTCGAACAGGCTCAAGGCGGCGCGCGCCATCGCCGCGTGGTCGTCGAGGAGGCCGGGGGCGCCGACGCGGCCGGCGCGCCAAGCATGGACGAGTCCGCCCCGCGCGTCGCCGAGGTTGGCGACGACGAAGGCGAAGGCGGCGCGCGCGGCGGCGAGGAGCTCGGGCGCGTCGAACGCCGCCGCCGCGCGCGCCAGCGCGGCGATCGCCAGACCGTTCCAATCGGCGAGAACCTTGTCGTCGCGCGCCGGCGGGATGCGCGTGGCGCGCGCGGCGAAGAGGCGCGCCCGCGCCGCGGCGAGCTTCGCTTCGGCCGCCGCCTCGCCCTGCGGCGCGAGGCGGCGCAAGATCGTGAGGCCCTGCCAGTTGCCTTCGCGGCGGACATCGTAGGCGGCGGCGAAGGCCGCGAAACCGTCGCCGAGCAGCGAAGCGACCTCGTCGGCGCGCCACAGGTAGAAGCGGCCTTCCTCGCCCTCGGAATCGGCGTCGAGCGAGGCGGCGAAGGCGTCGCCGACGCGCATCTCGCGCATCAGCCAGGCGAAGGTCTCGCGCGCCCGCTCTGCGTAAAGCGGCGTCGGCGTCTCGGCGTGGGCGAGGGCGAGCAATTCGAGGATCTGCGCGTTGTCGTAGAGCATCTTCTCGAAATGCGGCGCTAGCCATTCCGCGTCGGTCGAGTAGCGGGCGAAGCCGCCGCCGAGATGGTCGTAGATTCCGCCGGCGCACAGCGCGTCGAGCAGGCCGCGCGCGGCGGCGCGGAAACGCGGGTCGCCGCGGCGGAAGAACTCGCTCCACAGGAAGCGGAAGACCGGGACGTTGGGAAACTTCGGCGCCTCGCCGATCCCGCCGTGGTCCGGGTCGACCAGGGCGAGCAACGAATCGGAGGCGCGCGCGAGGTCGTCGGGCGCGAGCGCGCGCCCCGCTTGCGGCGCGGCGATCTCGCTCAAATGCGCGACGAGAGCGGCGCCTTTCGCGACCAGAGCTTCGCGACGGTTGCGCCAGGCGCCGTCGACCGCGTCAAGCACCTGGCGGAACCCGGGGCGTCCCCAGCGCGGCGCCGGCGGCCAATAGGTTCCGCCGTAGAGCGGCGCGCCGTCGGGCGCGAGAAACATCGTCATCGGCCAGCCGCCCTGCTCGCCCATGGCGTGCAGCGCCGCCATGTAGATCGCGTCGACGTCGGGCCGCTCCTCGCGGTCGACCTTCACGTTGACGAACAGGCGGTTCATCAGCGCCGCGGTCTCCGGGTCCTCGAACGACTCGTGGGCCATCACATGGCACCAGTGGCAGGCCGCGTAGCCGACCGAGAGCAGGATCGGACAGTCGCGCTCCTTGGCTTCGGCGAGCGCCTCCGCGCCCCACAGCCGCCAATGCACCGGGTTGCCCGCGTGCTGGAGGAGATAGGGCGACGTCGCGCCGCCGAGCAGGTTTGCGGCCGGGAGCATGGCTTCGTCCTCTTGCGCCGGCATTCGCTCCGGCGGACGCCATCAGAATGGCGATTGTGGTCGTCGTGAGCGCGGTCGGCGTCGACGGAGAAGACCCGCTTCGGCCGGCGCCCGGTGCTTACGTCGCGGCGGCGAGGCGGGCGAAGCCGCGCTCAAGGTCCTCTTTCAGATCCTCGATGTCCTCCAGGCCAATCGAGAAGCGCAGCGTCGGCCCGCCGGGCGCCCAGCGCGTCGCGGTGCGGTATTTGGCGCAGTCGAAGGGAACGACCAGGCTCTCGAAGCCGCCCCACGAATAGCCCATGCCGAACAGCTCGAGCCCGTCGAGCAGCGCCGCCAGCGCGCGCTGCGCAACCGGCTTGAGCACGACGCTGAACAGCCCCGACGATCCGGCGAAGTCGCGCTTCCATAGGCCGTGGCCCGGATCGTCGGGCAGGGCGGGATGAATGACGCGCAGCGTCTCCGGCCGCTCGGCGAGCCAACGGGCGAGCGCGAGCGCCTGCCGCTCGGCTTCGCGCAGCCTCAGCTCCATGCTGCGCAGGCCGCGCAGCGCGAGAAAGACGTCCTCGGGGCCGGGCGGGATCGCCAGCTCGTCGATCGTGCGATTGAGCCGCGGCAGCCATTGCGCCGTGGCCGAGACGAGGCCGAGCAGCAGATCGGAATGGCCGGAGAGATACTTGGTGCCCGCCTCGACCGCGAGGTCGACGCCGTGCGCGTGCGGCGAGAAGAACAGCGGCGTCGCCCAGGTGTTGTCGGCGATGACGCAGGCGCCCCGCGCGTGAGCGGCCGCGGCGATGGCGGGAACGTCCTGCACCTCGAGCGATTGCGAGCCCGGCGACTCGACGTAGACGACCTTGGTGCTGGGGCGCATCAGCGCGGCGATCCCGCCGCCGATCAGCGGGTCGTAATAGGTGGTCTCAACGCCCATGCGCTTGAGGATTCCGTCGCAGAAGCGGCGCGCCGGCTGATAGGCGGAGTCGCACATCAACAGGTGGTCGCCGGCGCCGAGCGCGCTCATCAGCGCGACCGCGATCGCCGCGAGGCCGGAAGGAACGAGAATCGTCCCCGCTGCGCCGGCGAGCTCCGTCCACGCCTCGGCCAGCGCGTCAGTGGTCGGCGTGCCGTGGGTGCCGTAGGTGTAGCGCTGCCTTCGGCCCTCGAGGGTCGCGACGTCGGGATAGAGCACGGTCGAGCCGCGGAACGGCGGCACGTTGACGAAGCCCTGGCTCGCCTGCGCGTCGCGGCCGAGATGGACGAATCGCGAGCGGCTACGCAGTTTCTTCCTGGTTTCGTCGGTCAGCTTGGTCATCGCTCCATCGGTCCCGCGTTGCGGCGGGGCACCATGCACGCGCGCGGCGCGGCGTCAACCGACGCCGCGAGCGGGCTCTATTGGCGGGCGGGGCGGGCTCACTTGCCCGGCGCGAGCTGGGTCCCGTTGACGACCAGGCCGCCGGCGCCGCTCGCCTCGACCTTCCACGCCAGCCGGCCGTCGGGGCCGGTGGTCGCGAGGCCCTTGAGGTAGGTCGCGCCGAGCACGGCGGACGACATGTCGGGCTCGCTCTTGGCGATCTCGGCGAGCAGGGCGATCGTCTTGTCGAGGCCGTCGGCGGTGATGGTGAAGCGCGCGGCCGGCCCGCTGGCGTCGCCCGAAACCTCGCCCTCGTAGGCGAGGTCGAGCGTCGGCGTCGTCAACCGGCCCGGCGCCAAGGCGAGCTTCGGCTGCCCGGCGAGCAGAACCGCGGCGATCTTGCTCTCCGCCTCCGACGACAGCTTGCCGTGATCGACGAAGTCCGAATCGTCGAGCGCGAGGCGCGCGACCTGGTCGAGGCCCTTGTCGGCGACGCGCAGATCGAAGCTGAGCGAAGCGGGCGACAGCGACGTCGTCCACGGCGGCAGCAGCGGCGAGGCCAACGCGAGCTGGTCGATGTTGATCCCGAACTCCGCCGCGCCGTCGGCCGTAAGGCCGCTGAGCGCGATCGTCTCTCCGAGCGTCTTCAACGACGCCTGGCCCATCGGCGCCTGCAGCGTCATCTCGCGCGCGTCGGCGTTGACTTTGAGGTCGCTCCATAGCGGCAAGGTCGCATAGAGCCGTTGTTTCAAGTCGGGCGGCGGCTGGCCGTCGCCGGCGTGCGCGACGATCAGTCTCCAGAAATCGCCGATCTCTCGCGCGCGCAGTCCCATGAGGGTCGCGCCAGTGTTCATAGCGCCGACGTCGTAGCTCGACTTGATCGGCGGCCCTTGCGCGTCGGACGCCGCGACGACGGTTTCGCTCAGGCCCTTCGCCGATTCGGCGATCGCCAAGTCGACGCCGTCGCCGCCGTCGGAGGCCTTGGCCCGCGTCTCCGCCGAAAGGCCGGACAGCGCGACGTCGACCTCGACCTCGCGGTCGGCCTCGGTCGCATGGAGCTTGGTCGAGATGCGGTCGACGGTGAGGAGCGACGCCAAGAACGCCGTTCCGCTCGCGTCGTAGACCGTCTTCATGCGGAAGCCGTCAAAATCGACGGCCCCGGTCGCGCGACCCTTCTCGGTCGGGACGTCGAAGGCGAGGCTGGGAAAGGCGTCGGCGTTGGCGGTCCAGGAACCGCCGTCGCCGGGGGCGAGGACATAGGAGAACGGTGCGACGCGCACCGCGTCCTTGGGAGCGCCGGCGAGGTCGAGCGCCGTCTGCAGGCGCCAGGTGACGAGATAGCCGTCGCCGTCGGGGGCGACCGTCACGACGCCCTGGTCGACCGCCGCGCGGCCGAAATAGGCGGCGTAGCCGTCGGCGATCTCTCTGGCGCCTTCGAGGGTGGCCGGCGCCGCGAAGCTCGCCGTGGCGGCTGAAATGACGACGAGGGCCGGCGGCAGCGAACGAACGCGCATGGGAGCTCCCTTTCCCTTACGGCTATCGTGGGCGCCGAGCCTACCAGCATTCGCGGCCGGCGCGAAGCGCGCTTGGTTTCCGCCCGCCTCCCGCGAGTTTGAAGATCGCTTCGGGCGAAAAGGGGGCGAGGCCGGCCGAAGCGAGGGAGACCGGGCGGCGATCGACCGGGGCGCGATTTCGCGGTCGGCGGCGGTCGGACGGCGCTCGCCCCGGCGTCGCCTAAGCGCGGTTCAGCGCCGATCACGCCGTCGGCGCTTCGGCCTCGCGGCGCGTATGGCGAAGGTTGTGCTCGTAGCGGCGCACGATCACCGTCGCGAGATGCAGGCAGAATTGCGGGTCTTGCAGGCAGAGCTCCTTGAGCTCGTCATAGCTGACGCGCCAGGCGCGCACCGGCGTGCGGCAGACGGCGGTCGCGCTGCGCAGATTGTCGGTCGCCAGGAGGCCGATTTCGCCGAGCAGGTCGCCCGGGCGGACGAGCGCGTCGTATTCGGGGATGTGGACTTCGCCCGAGCCGATCAGGAACGCCTCGGCGCCGACTTCGCCCTTGCGGAACAGCACGCGCCCGGCCGGCAGTTCGACCCGGTGCATGAACGGCTTCAGCCAGTCGTAGCCTTCCGGCCGCGTCGGATCGGCGCCCGCCGCCGCCCCGGAATCGCGGATAAGGCGGCGCATCTCCGCCAGGCGCCACAAGTTCAGCGCCAGCATGATCGCATTGACGATGATGGTCGGCTGCGCGCCGCGAAGGGCGCCATAGGCGAGGCCGAGGGCGCAGCCGCAGGTCGCGGCGACGCGCAAAGGGATCATCGTCCTGGCGCGGAACGCGTAGATGCCGAAGCCGCCCGCCGCGTAGCCGAGAATGACGTCGACGTCGATACTCACGAGGCCCCCCGATTTTCGGACGCCTCCCCGCCCGGTCCGACGTTGGGGGCGGATCGGCCGCGCCTGAGGCGCGTCAGTGGTCTCACGTCCGCTTTACTGTCCCCGCTTCGCCTTGGTCGCGAAACGCACCGCCTCGTCGGCGGCGCGGAACTGCGCCTGCGCCTTGTTGACGCATTCGCGCTGCTCGGCGGCGGGCGTGGAATCGTAGACCACGCCGGCGCCGGCCTGGACGTGCATGACGCCGTCCTTGACCACCGAGGTCCTCAGCACGATGCAGGTGTCCATCTCGCCGCCGGCGCCGAAATAGCCGATGCAGCCGGCGTAGGGGCCGCGCTTGTCCTTCTCCAGCTCGTCGATGATCTCCATCGCCCGCACCTTCGGCGCGCCGGAGACGGTGCCGGCGGGGAAGCCCGCCGACAGCGCGGCGACGACGTCGAGATCCTCGCGCAGCTCGCCCTCGACGTTGGAGACGATGTGCATGACGTGGCTGTAGCGCTCGATGAAGAAGCTGTCGGTGACCTTCACCGTGCCGATCTTGGCGACGCGGCCGACGTCGTTGCGTCCGAGGTCGAGCAGCATCAGGTGCTCGGCGCGCTCCTTCGGGTCGGCGAGCAGTTCGGCGGCGAGCTTGGCGTCCTCCGCCTCGTCGACGCCGCGCCGGCGGGTGCCGGCGATCGGCCGGATGCACACCTTGCCGTCGCGCACTCTGACCAGGATCTCCGGGCTGGAGACGACGATCTGGAAGCCGCCGAAATCGAGGAAGCAGAGATAGGGCGAGGGATTGACGCGCCTCAGCGCGCGATAGAGCGAGAACGCCGGCAGCTCGAAGCGGCTGGCGAAGCGCTGCGACAGCACGATCTGGAAAGCGTCGCCGGCGACGATGTACTCTTTCGCGCGCGCCACCATGGCGACGAATTCGGCTTCGCTGGTGTTGGAGACGGCGGCGCTCGCGACCAGCGTCGGATCGACCGTCGGCGCGACGTGGTCGAGCGGCCCCTCGAGCGCCGCCACCACGGCGTCGAGCCGCGCTTGCGCGCTCTCGTAGGCGGCGCGCGCGCTGACCCCCGCCGCCGGCCGCGCCGGGGTGACCACGATCATCTCGTCGCGCGCGGAGTCGAACACCACCATCGCCGTCGGGCGGATGAGCACCGCGTCGGGAACGCCGATCGGGTCGGGCTTCGCCGGCGTCAGGCGCTCCATCTGGCGCACCATGTCGTAGCCGAGATAGCCGAATATGCCCGCCGACATCGGCGGCAGCCCGGGCGGCAGATCGACGCGCGACTCGGCGAGCAGCGCCCTCAGCGCGTCGAGCGGCTTGCCGGGGCAGGGGACGAAGGCGTTAGGATCGGTCGCGGCGCGGCGGTTGATCGCCGCCCCTTCGCCGTCGCAGCGCCAGATGAGGTCGGGGTCGAGCCCGATCATCGAGTAGCGCCCGCGCTGAGCGCCGCCCTCCACCGATTCGAGCAGGAACATGTTGCCGGCGCGGCCCGCCGCCAGCTTGAGATAGGCCGACACCGGCGTCTCCAGGTCGGCGACCAGCACGGTACGCGCCACCGCGGCGCGCCCGCTCTCATAGCGGCGCGCGAAATCGGCGTACTCGGGGTCCTTCAGCGTCATCGTCGTCATCCTCAGCCTCAGCCGCCTACCGCCGTCTGAAGGACGCTTTCGTTGACGTGCACCCCCAGCTCGCGTTCGAGCGCCGTGATGAATTGCTGGACGACGCCGTTTTGCAGCCCGCTCGCGAGTCGCCGCGCCGAGGCCTTGACCGCATCGTCGTCGAGATTGATCGGCGGCGTCGCGTCGGAAGTGATCTTGAACACCACCCGTCCGTCCGGCGTCGCCGCCGATCCGGCGCCGTTCGGCGGCGAGGAGAACACGGCGGCGACCACGCTGTCGGCGAGGCCGCCGCCGCCGCTGCGACGGATGTCCTTCGCCGACTTCGCCTCCTGGCCGGCGCTCTCAGCCAACGTCGCCAGCTCGGCGCCGCCGTCGAGCTGTTTGACCATGTCGGCCGCCTTGGCGGCGAGGGCGCGGGCGAGCGCCTCGGCGCGCCACTGCTTCTCCACCCCGGCGCGCACCTCCTCGAAGCGGCGGTCGCGCGCAGGGTCGACCCTGTCGACCTCGTACCAGAGATAGCCGCGATCGGGGGTCTGCAGCGCGGCGTTGTCGACGCCGACGTCGGAAGAAAACACCGAACGCAACAGCAGGTCCTTGTCCGGCAGCTCGACCGCCGAGTCGTTGGAGTCGAATCCCTTGGCGTCGACCGCCGTGATGGTCTGCGGCTCGAGGGCGGCGGCCTTGGCGGCGTCGGCGAGCGGCTTGCCGCTCACTAGCGCGTCCTCGACCTTGTCGTGCGCGGCCAGCACCGCGTCGCTGGCGCGGCCGAGCGCGATCTCCTTCTTCAGCGCGTCGGCGACTTCGGCGTAGCTCTTCACGCTCGTCGGCGTGATCGCGACGACGTGAAGGATGACCGGGCCGAACGGGCCCTTCACCACCTCGCTGACCCCGCCTTCGGGCAAGGCGAAGGCGGCCGCGCCGACCGCGGGATCGTAGACCTTGTCCTTGGTCGTCTCGTCGTCGGCCGCGTCGCTGAGGCTGATGGGTTTGAGGTTGCTCGCCTTGGCGACGTCGTCGAAGCTCGCGCCGGCTTTGATCTTGGTCTCGGCCGCGTCGGCCTCCGCTTCGGTCGCAAAGACGATCTGCTCGAGCTTGCGCTTCTCCGGGGTGGCGAAGCGGGCGTCGCGGGACTTGTCGTAGAGCGCCTTGGCCTCGTCGTCCGACACCTGGTCGACGCGAGCGACGCTCGACGGCGAGGCCAGCACGAAGGTGAAGCCGCGGTATTCGGGGGCGCGATAGGCCGCCTTGCGCTGCTCGTAGTAAGTCTTCAGCGCGTCCTCGGCGGGCTCGGCGACGTCGCCCGCCGCGGCCGGCGGCAGCGTGACGTAGTCGATGGCGCGCGTCTGCGCGTCGACGCGCGCCAGCGCCGCGACGAGCGGCTTGGGTGGCGCGAGGCCGAGGACCATCGCCAGCTCGATCTCCCGGCGCAGATATTCCTTGCTCTGGGAGGCGAAAAAGCCGCGCTCGTTGAGGCCGGAATCGCGTAGCGCCGTGTCGAAGCGGGCGCGGCTGAACTGGCCGGCCTCCTGCAAGTCCGGATCGGCGCGCACCGCGTCGGCGATGGCCTGGTCGGAGATCGCCAGGCCGAGCGAAGCGGCGCGCTGGTCGAGCGCCGCGTCGGCGATCAGTCCCCCCAGAACCTCGGCGTCGAGGCCCATGGCGTGAGCCTGCGCGTTGGTCATGCTCGAGCGGGTTCGCGCCTGATAGCGGTACATCAGGTTCTGCATGTCGCGCTGGAACTCTTGCGCGGAAATCTCGGCGCGGCCGACCACGGCGACCGTGGTCGATGTCATGCCGCGGAACATGTCGCCCACGCCCCAAACGACGAAGCTGATGATGATCAGGCCAAGTATCAGCGTCATCGCAATACGGCCGATGAAGCCGTGCGTCGCGTTGCGAATCCCTTCGAGCATGGCGGCGGAACATTCCTTATTCTTGGCCGGATTCGCCGACAGGCCTCCCCGCGGCCCGGCCGATGCGGCGTTCGGCCCTATCTAGCGTTGTAGGAAGGCTTTGCATAGGCGGTGCGGGAATGATAATCCGCCGGCCGTCGCGAAACGACTTAATCTCGAGAGGCGAGTGATGACCCCTGGCGTGCGCCCGCTTGTGGCGGGAAACTGGAAGATGAACGGCTTGAGCGGCTCGCTGGCCGAGATCGCGGCGATGCGCCGCGCCGTCGAGGCCGGGCAAGCCGGCGTGGCCGAGCTCGCGGTCTATCCGCCGGCGACGCTGATCGCCGCGGCGGCCAAAACCCTCGAGGGCGGCCCGGTGCGTCTGGGCGGGCAGGATTGCCACGCCGCCGAGAAGGGCGCCTTCACCGGCGACATCGCCGCGCCGATGCTGAAAGACGCGGGCGCCACCAGCGTGATCGTCGGCCATTCCGAACGCCGCCAGTATCACGGCGAGACCGACGCCGCGGTGAAGGCCAAGGCGGAGGCGGCGTTGAAGACGGGCCTGGTCGTCATCGTCTGCGTCGGCGAGACCCGCGCCGAGCGTGAAGCGGGCAAGGCGATCGCGGTCGTCGGCGCCCAGGTGCGCGGCTCGCTGCCGGCCGGCGGCGCGCCGGACAACGTCATCGTCGCCTACGAGCCGGTGTGGGCGATCGGCACCGGCCTGACGCCGACGCCGGCCGACGTCGCCGAGGTGCATGCGGCGATTCGCAAGCTGCTCGGCGAGATCTACGGCGCGGCGGGCGCGAAGGTGCGCATCCTTTACGGCGGCTCGGTCAAGCCGGCCAACGCCAAGGAGCTGCTCGGCCTGCCCAACGTCGACGGCGCGCTGGTCGGCGGCGCCAGCCTCAAGGCGGCCGACTTCCTCGCCATCGCCGCGACCTACAAATAGGTCGCCGGCGCGGCGCGCGGCTTAGGCGCTATTCTCGGCGGGCGCCGCCCAGCGGCGCGCCCGCTCGAACGCGGCCGGCGTCAGGCTGTAGGCTTCGACCACGCGGCGCGACAAGCCGGAGGCTGCGTGGGGCGACGCCATCAGCGCGGCGAGCGCGCCGGCGAAGGGAACCGCGCTCAACGGATCGACCCTCGCCGGCGTCAGCTCCTCTACCGCGCCGCGGTAGCGGCCGGCGCCGCGGGCCGAGCTAAGCCACTCGCGCAGCGCGTCGCGGCGGCGGCCGTGGCGGCCCGCCGCCTCGATCAGCCCCATCAGCGTGAGCTTGGTGACGACGCCCTCCCGCCCGTCGCCTTGGGCGGGCGGCGCCTCGCCCAGCGAAACCGCGAGCAGCGCGCCGGCGAGATCGACGCCGCTGAGCCAGGCGTTGACCGGCTCGACCAGCCGCGGATTGGCGTCGATGAACAGCGGCGCGCCGGCGCGCGCGTCGAGCACGTAGTCGAACGACAGCGCGCCGCGCCAAGCGAGCGCGGCGCCGATCTCGGCCGCGTAGGCGCGCGCCGCCGGCCGCCGCACGCTCATCTTCACCACGTCGCCGCCGCTTGCGCCCTCGGCGAGCTGCCGGTAGGCGTGAAAGGCGACGAGGCGGCCGCGATCGAACACCGCTTGGGCGCGCTCGAGCGGCCCTTCGGCCGCCGCCTGCACGACCACGCCCGCCGCGAACGCCCCGCGCGCCGCGAGCGCCTCGGCGAGGCGCTCGCGTCCGGTCGCGTCGGCGACGCGCCAGACGCCAGCGCTCGCCGTGCCGAACGCCGCTTTGACGAAATAGGGGAAGGGGCGCTCGGCGAGGAATTCCCGCCGCGATAAAGCGATTTCGGTCGCGGGCTGGGGAATCCCGAGCCGAGCGAGCAGCCGCGTCAGCGCGGTCTTGCTCTGCGTCTGCTCGAAGGCGGAGAACGCCGCCAGCGCGACGCCGAGCCCGCTCGGCAGGCGATCGCGCGCCGCGGCGAACAGGTAGGCCTGCTCGTGGGAGGGGATCAGCGCGTCGATGGCGCGCCGGGCGACGATCTCGATCACGGCGGCGAGGTAGCCGTCGGGGTCGGCGCCCGAGGCGGGCGCGCGATGGACGCGGTCGACGAAGCGCGAAAAGCGGGCGAAACAGAAGGGGTCGGCCGAGACCAGCTCGACCCGCCGCCCGGCGAGGCCGAGCGCGGTGGCGATCTCCCGCGCCGACAAGCTCGAACCTTCGCTCAGCAAGATGCGCAGACGCCGGGCGGCCATCGCTTCGCTCCCCGCGGAGCGAGATAGGGCCGAAGCCGGTCGCGGTAAAGCCGGCGCGCGGCCCGTGGACGCGCCCGGCGCGCCGTGCTAGGAGCGCGCCGGCTTCAATTGCGCGCCGCGCCCGCCGCGCGGGCGTCTGAGGATTCTTTCATGCAGGCCGTGCTGATCGTCATACACCTCCTGGTGGTGATCGCCCTCGTCGCCTTGGTGTTGCTGCAGCGTTCCGAAGGCGGCGCCTTCGGGACAGGCGGGGGCGGCGGCTTCATGACCGGCCGCGGCCAGGCCAACGCGTTGTCGCGCGCCACCGCGATTCTGGCGACGCTGTTTTTCGCCACCGCGATCCTGATGTCGATCATCGCCGGCTGGAGCCGCGCGCCGCGCTCGATCATGGACAGCACCGCGCCGGCGCCGGCCTCGACCAGCGCGCCTGACGCGGCGAAAAAGCCGGGAAACCTGCTCGACCAGCTCAAGCAGATGCAGGACCAGTCGGGCGGCGCGCCCGCGACGCCGGCCCAGGCGCCCCAGAAGTGACATGAGGCGCGGGCGCCGCCGGCGGAGGCGGGGAGCGCGGTGATGTCGAGGCGGCGGGCGTTCGGCTCTGCTTTCTCGCTCCGGCCGGGTTGAGCGGAGATGCCGGCGTTCCGCAACCAGCGGCGCGTGCGCCATAGCGCCGGGCAGATGTTCGACCTCGTCGCCGACGTCGAGCGCTATCCCGAGTTCGTGCCGCTGTGCCAGGCGCTGAAGGTGCGCCGCCGCTGCGCGACGGGGCCGGACGTCGAAGTTCTCGTCGCCGAAATGGAGGTCGGCTACCGGGCGATCCGCGAGCGCTTCACCAGCCGCGTCACCCTCGACCGGCCAAGGCTGGAGATCCTGGTCGAATACGTCGACGGGCCGTTCAGCCGTCTGGAGAACGTCTGGGGCTTCCGCGACGAGGCGCCGGAGCGCTCGACGGTGACGTTCTTCATCGCCTACGAGTTCCGCAGCCGGCTGCTCGCGGCGGCGATGGGCGCGATGTTCGACGCGGCGTTCCGCAAGTTCTCCGCCGCTTTCGAGGCGCGGGCGGACGCGATCTACGGCCGCGCCGCGGTCTGAGCCGCCGCTTCGAGCATTGTCAACGCCGTCTCGACCGACTTGAGCCGCGCCGCGGCGCGCCCCACGTCGCCGAACCGCCGCTCGAGGGCCGTCGTTTCGCCGCCGCGGCGGGCGCAAGCGAAATGGACGAGGCCGACCGGCTTCTCCGCCGTCCCGCCGTCCGGGCCGGCGATCCCAGTGACGGCGAGCGCGAGGTCGGCCGGCGAATGGGCGAGGGCGCCCTCCGCCATCGCCCGCGCCGCCGCCTCGCTGACCGCGCCATGGGCGGCGAGCAGCGCCTCGGGGACGCCGAGCATCTCGGTCTTGGCCGCATTGGCGTAGACGACGAAGCCGCGCTCGAACGCCGCCGACGAGCCGGGGATCTCGGTCAGCAGGCCGGCGATGAGCCCGCCGGTGCAGGATTCGGCGGTCGCGATGGTCAGGCCGCGCGCGCGACAGGCGGCGAGCAAGGCGGCGGCGCGTTCGATCAGCGGGGCGGTAAACACCGGCGGCTCCTGGCCTCGAGGCGGCGAAAGCTAGCACGTTCGCGCGCCTGGGCGCGCGATTTCGCGCTCTAACGCTTTCCCCGCCGCGCATTTTCGGCTAGGCAGCGCCCCTGCGACGACAGCCGCCGCAACTTCTTGGAAAGCGATTCCGTCATGCATCGATACCGCACCCACACCTGCGGCGCCCTCGGCCTCGCCGAGGAGGGCCAGGCGGTCCGTCTCTCCGGCTGGTGCCACCGCATCCGTGACCACGGGGGCGTCCTGTTCATCGATCTGCGCGACCATTACGGGATCACCCAATGCGTGGTCGATCCCGACTCGCCCGCCTTCAAGCAGGCCGAGAAGCTGCGCTCCGAGTATGTCGTCCGGGTCGACGGAAAGGCGCGCCGCCGTCCCGAAGGCACCGAGAATCCCGATATGGCGACCGGCTATGTCGAAGTCTACGTCAGCGCGATCGAGGTGCTCGGCCCGGCCGGCGAGCTGCCGCTGCCGGTGTTCGGCGACCAGCCGTACCCTGAGGACACCCGGCTCAAGTACCGCTTCCTCGACCTGAGGCGCGAGAAGCTGCACGCCAACATCATGCTGCGCGGGCGGGTGATCGACTCGTTACGCAATCGCATGAAGGCGCAGGGGTTTTTCGAGTTCCAGACGCCGATCCTCACCGCTTCGAGCCCGGAGGGGGCGCGCGACTTTCTCGTCCCCTCGCGCCTCCACCCGGGCAAGTTCTACGCCCTGCCGCAGGCGCCGCAGCAGTTCAAGCAGCTGGCGATGGTGGCGGGCTTCGACCGCTATTTCCAGATCGCGCCGTGCTTCCGCGACGAGGACGCGCGCGCCGACCGCAGCCCGGGCGAGTTCTACCAGCTCGACGTCGAGATGAGCTTCGTCACCCAGGAGGACGTGCTCGCGGCGGTCGAGCCGGTGCTGCGCGGCGTGTTCGAGGAGTTCGGCGGCGGGCGTCCGGTGACGCAGAAGTTCCCGCTCATCCCCTACAAGGAAGCGATGCTGAGGTACGGCGTCGACAAGCCCGACCTGCGCAACCCGATCGAGATCGCCGACGTCACCGAGATCTTCGCCCGCGACGACGTGAAATTCAACGCGTTCAAGGAAGTCATCCGGGCCGGCGGCGTGGTGCGGGCGATCCCTGCGCCGGGCGCCGGCAAGCAACCGCGCTCGTTCTTCGACAAGCTCAACGACTGGGCGAAGGGGGAGGGCGCGCCGGGGCTCGGCTACGTCATCTTCGAAGGCGAGGCGCCGACCGGCAAGGGGCCGATCGCCAAGTTCCTGCCGGCCGCGGCCCAGGCGGCGCTGGTCGCCAAGGTCGGGCTGAAGGCGGGCGACGCCGTGTTCTTCGCCTGCGACAAGGAAGAGCGGGCGGCCAAGCTCGCCGGCGCGGCGCGCATCCGCATCGGTAATGAGCTTGGCGTGTGCAAGCAAGACGTCTTCGAGTTTTGCTGGATCGTCGACTTTCCGATGTACGAGTGGAACGAGGACGAAAAGAAGATCGACTTCTCCCACAACCCGTTCTCGATGCCGCAGGGCGGCCTGGAGGCGCTGGAGTCGCTCGACCCGCTGGAGATCAAGGCCTACCAGTACGACATCGTCTGCAACGGCGTCGAGCTGTCGTCGGGCGCGATCCGCAACCACCGCCCCGACGTGATGAAGGCGGCGTTCGCCATCGCCGGCTACGGCGAGGACGTGCTGCAAGAGCGCTTCGGCGGCATGTACCGCGCCTTCCAATGCGGCGCGCCGCCCCACGGCGGCATCGCGCCGGGCGTCGACCGCATCGTCATGCTGCTGGCCGGGGAGGAGAACCTGCGCGAGGTGGTGCTGTTCCCGATGAACCAGCGCGCCGAGGACCTGATGATGGGCGCGCCGGCCCCGGCGACCGCCAAGCAGTTGCGCGAGCTGCACATCCTGCTCAACCTGCCGGACAAGTGACGGGCCGCGCCGTCGCCGGCGCCGGGCTTTCGGGGACCGGCGCCGCCTGTCGCCTGCGACGCGCCTGCCTGGGGAAAAGCTGGGCGATCCTTGAAGCGCGCGAGCAGCTCGACGGCGCCTGGGACCTGTTCGGCTACCCCGGCGTGCGCTGCGATTCCGACATGGCCGCCTGATCAACCACATGGAGGCGCGCGGGTATCGCCAATGCGTGGCGGCGAACGGGGAAACGCGTCTGGAGCGCGCGCCGCTGGTCGATTTTTCGGCCGGGCAATTCCGGCGCGGGATCGACCTTCTGCCCAAGCAGGGAGCGAAACCGCAGTGGCGCTGGCGGCGGAGCTACGCCCGCGACTTCCTCGCGCTCAAGTTCGGCCGTCTGGAGGACGGCGCGCTGCGTTTTTCGCGCGCGCCGACGGCTCAGGGCCGCAGCGCGGCGAAGTAGCGGGGCAGGGCGGCGCAAAGTTCGCTTCCCCCGCAGGCGAATTTTCGCTACGCCATGGCGTATGAGTGAAACGGCTGCGGCGGCGAGCCGAACCGCAGGCGTCCGGGCGCCGGAATTCGAGTCGGCATGCGCGTTCTGAACGTCATGATGGGAAAGCGGCGCGGCGGCCTCGAGCACGCCGCGATCGACCTCCACGAGGAGCTGACGCTCGCCGGATGCGAGGTCGTTTCGTTGGTGCGTCCGACCGCGGCGGTGCGTCCTCTGTTTCCCGAAAGCGCGCGCGTCGTCACGTTTCGCGATCTCGGCGCGTGGGATTTCACCGGTCCGGCGCGGGTTCGCGCGCGGCTCGCCGGCGAGGCGTTCGACGTCATCGTCGCCCACGGCAACCGCGCGGTCCGCGTCGCCGGCGCGCTGCGTCGCCACACGCCGGTGATCGCCATTTGCCACACCACGAACTACAGCATCCTCAAACGGTTAGGAGACATCGACGGCGCCATCGCGCTCACCGAGGCCTATCGCGAAGCGCTGCTGCGCGCCGGCTACCCGGCGGCGCGGATACGGACGGTTCCCAACGCCGTTCGCCTCGGCGCGGAGCCGCAGGCTGTTCAGCAGCGCGACACGCCGCTGATCGGCGCGCTCGGGCGGCTCGCGCCCAACAAGGGCTTCGACCTGCTGCTCGCCGCCGCGGCTCTGCTCAAACAGCGCGGCGTGTCGTTTCGCGTTGTCGTTCACGGCGCCGACGCGAGCGGCGGCAAGTCTGCCGAGGAAGCGCAGCGGAACGCCCTCGGCCTGACCCCCGGAGAGTTCGATTTCGCCGGCTGGACCGACGCGCCGGAGGCGTTTCTGCGCTCGCTCGACATCTTCTGTCTGCCCAGCCGCCGCGAGGTGCTCAGCATCGCGCTGCTGCAGGCGCTCGCCGCCGGTCGGCCGATCGTCGCCACGCGCATCCCTGGCGTCGACGAGGCGATCAGCGACGGCGTCGAAGGGATCGTCGTCGCCCGCGAAGACCCTGTCGGCCTCGCCGACGCGCTCGAACGGCTAATTGGCGATCCCGAGCTCCGCCGCCGCATGGGCGCGGCGGCGCGACGGCGGGCGGCCCGTTTCGACCTGCCCGCGGTAGGCAAGGAGTTGCGCCGCGCGCTCGCTCAACTGGCCGAGCGATCGCCGTTGAGCGCCTCGTCATGAACGGCCGCCGAAACGGCCTGCGCGGAGCCTGAAGCATGCGCGTCCTCGTCGTCGGCAACGCTGGAGAGCGCTATTTCGGCGACCGTTTCTACGTGGTCGAGCGCAAGCTCGCCAACGGCTTCGACCGCAACGGCCACAATGTCTATTTCTTCAGCGACCGGGACGTGGCGCGCTACGGCACGATCTTCCGCTCCTCGCGCGCCGGGCGCGGGGTCGCCAACGCGCGATTTCTCGAGCTCGCGCGCAAGTTCGAGCCCGAGCTGATCGTCGTCCAGCATTCGAGCCTGATCGCGACGGCGAGCCTCGCCGAGGCCAAAGAGACGCGGGGGAGGCCGCGCGTCGCGCAGGTCTGCGTCGATCCGCTGTTCCGGGCGGTCAATGTGCGCTTCCTCAAGGAGCGCGCCGCCGTGGTCGACGCAACCTTCGTCACCACCGCGGGCCAGACGCTGGCGCGGTTCTCCACCGCCACGAACGTCTCTTCTTACATTCCCAATCCCGTCGACGCTTCGATCGAAACCCTGCGCGGGTTCGAGCGCGCCGACCAGAAATTCGACGTCCTTTTCGCGGCCAACGCCGCCGGCGACCGCCCCGACGACGTGCGCCGAACGACGCCTCGGCTGATCGCCGAGACCGGCGAGCTGTCGATCGATTGGCTCGGCTTCGACGGCAGGCCGCCGGCTTTCGGGGCGGCCTATTTTCGCCGCCTCGCCGACGCGCGGATGGGGCTGAACATCAATTCCGACCGGGCGGAGGCCGCTGAAGCGCGCGCGCCGAGCGAGGAATTGCGCCTCTACAATTCGGACCGCATCGCGCAACTGATGGGCTGCGGCTTGCTGACGCTCTCGTATCGCGTCAACAATCTCATGGAACTGTTTGAAGAAGAAAAGGAAATGGTTTTCTCTGACACCCCCGAGGCGATGCGTGACGCGGCGCTGCGCTTCAAGCGCGACGACGCCCGGCGGCGCGCGATCGCCGAGGCGGGATGGCGCAAGTCGCACGAGCGCTTCAACGAGCGGCTGGTCGCGCGCTACATCGAGGAGGTGACGTTCCGCCGACCGCTGTCGCAGCCCTATTTCTGGCCGACCGAATTATGGTAGCGGCGGCCTCCGCGCCGGCGGGGAAGATCGGCGTCGTGCTTCCCTACCGAGAGACGTTCAGTCTGCTGAAATCGGGCGCGCTCGCGCTGTCGTGCCGCGATTTCGCGCATTACAGCCGCTTCCGCGATCAGATCGCCATCCTCGGCGCAGCGGATTGCGAGTATCCCGACGTGCGCTATTGGCGTCTCGTCGACTGGCGACGCTGGTGGCTGCGCGGCCGCGTCGCCTACGCGCGCGCAGTGGCGCGGGCGGCGCGGGAGGCGGGCTTCTCGGCGCTGGAGATCCAAAACCGCCCGCACATGATCGGCAGGCTCAGCCGCCTCCTGCCCGGGGTCAAGCTCGCGCTTCATCTGCAGAACGACCCGCAGGAAATGGAAGGATCGCGCGCCTTCGCCGAGCGCGCGGCGCTGCTCCGCCGTCTCGAGGCCGTCTATTGCTGCAGCGACTACGTCCGGCGGCGGTTCCTCGAGGGGCTCGCCGACGAAGCGGGCAAAGCGATCGTGGTCTACAACGGGATTGCGACCGACCCCGCCCCGACGGCGAAGGAGCCGATCTTCGCCTTCGTCGGCCGGGTGATCCCGGTCAAGGGGGTGGTCGAGCTGGTCAAGGCTTTCGCGCTCGCCGCCGAGCGGGCGCCGCAATGGCGGCTCGTCATCGCCGGCGACGACTCCGCCGGCCTGCTCGCCGGTCCGCGCGCGGCGGTCGCGGCGGAGCGCGAGGCCCTCGGCGGGCGGCTGACGCTGATGGGCCAGGTTTCGCACGCCGAGGCGATGGCGCTCTACGCGCGGGCCGAGATCGCGGTCGTGCCCTCGCTCTGGCAGGAGCCGTTCGGGCGCTCGGCGATCGAGGCGATGGCGAACGGCTGCGCGTTGATCGCCACGCCCGTCGGGGGCCTGGCCGAAATCGCCGCCGACGCCGGCGAGCTGGTCGACGCCAGGGACATTTCCGCCTTCGCGGCGACGCTGGCGCGGGTCGCCTCGGACGAGCGCTTGCGCCGCGAGCTGCAGGAAAAGGCGCGCGCCAAGGTCAAGTCGACCTTCGACATCCGCCGGACGACCGCGGTTCTCGACGCGGCCCGCGTGCGCCTGCTCGGCGCAGCGTGAAGCCGGCCCAAGCGAACCCGCCCAATCGAACCTGCCCTTGTCGGCGGGCGGCGCCCATGTTAGCCACGGCGCCGAACCACGGGGTATAGCGCAGCCCGGTAGCGCGGAAGTTTTGGGAACTTCAGGCCGCAGGTTCGAATCCTGCTACCCCGACCAGTCACGATCGAGCCCCGCGAGGACAGGCGACAGGCGATGACCGCACGCATCTATCTTCCCGCCCGCAGCGCCATGCAGGCTGGCCAGGCCAAGGACAAGTGGATTCTGGAGTACGAGCCGGAATCGCCGCGCGAGTCCGAGCCGCTGATGGGCTGGACCAGCTCCTCCGACATGAAGTCGCAGGTGCGGCTGCGCTTCGACGCCAAAGAGGAGGCGATCGCCTATGCGACCCGCAACGGAATCGCCTATCGGGTCGAGGAGGCGAAGCCGCCGCGGCGCAAGGTCGTCTCGTATTCCGACAATTTCAGCCCCGGCCGCGCCGTGCCGTGGTCGCACTGAGGTAAGAAGGAAAGACCCAACCAAGCGCCGGCTCCGTAGCTCAGTTGGATAGAGCAGCCGCCTTCTAAGCGGCAGGTCGCAGGTTCGAGCCCTGCCGGAGTCGCCAATCTAGCCGAGGACGTCGACCTGCAAACCGCCGCCTGCATCCGCTGGGGAACGCGCTACCCCGTCGAATACGCCAACCGGCTCTATCGCGGCGTGATTCGCAACGTCGCGCGGCCGACCCGCTTCGTCGCCTTCTGCGACGACCCGACCGGCCTCGACGCCGGCGTCGAAGCGCGCCCGATCCCGCCGATCAAGCTGCCCGCGGCCGGCCTCGGCGGCAGCCCGTGGCGCAAGCTCGCGTTGTGGTCGCGCGACATCGGCGTCGAGGGCGACATCCTTTTCCTCGATCTCGACGTCGTGGCGGTCGGCCCGCTCGACGACTTCTTCGACTTCGAGCCAGGCAAGCTCGCCATCATCCGCGATTGGGGGCGGAAGAACTGCGGCAATTCCTCGGTGATGCGCTTTCCGGCGGGCGGCGCGCCTCACTTGGTCGACCGCTTCGAGGCCGCGCCGCTGGAAATGCGGCGGCTCTATTCCAACGAGCAGATCTACCTGTCGCGCGAATGCGGCCTGCCGACGGCTTACTGGCCGCCGGAATGGTGCCCGAGCTTCAAGGCCACGATGATGCCGCACTTCCCCTGTAACCATTGGAAATCGGTAAAGATTCCGCCGGGGGCGCGGATCGTCGTCTTCACCGGCCATCCCCAGCCGCACGAGGCGGCTGAAGGCAAATGGCCGGCCCCCTGGTTCAAGAAGGCCTACAAGAGGGTGCGGCCGGTGACTTGGTTGAGCGAGCACTGGCGCTGAGCTCGGGCGCGACGGGCGTGATCTCGCGCGAGGAAAGCGCGCGTTTTAGGCCTTTGGAAAGGAAGTCGGGAGAAAGTGACGACGGTATTTTCTTTCAAGCCTCGCTTCCGTCGCGGCGACCATCCGCGACAGGGAGGGGCGTGTCGGCGTGGCGTAATCGTGGCGAGTACGGGTCGATGAGATTGGCCGCGCTCAAGTTCGGAGCGGCGGCGATCGTCGCCACGGGGCTGGCGGGATGCGCGCAGCCGCCCGGACCGCACGCCCACAATCACGGCTCCGAATATTTCTCGCAGGCCAAGTACGGCCGGGCGAGTCCGCGGGTGGTCGAGGACGGCGAGCCGGTGCCGCGCGGGGGCGGGCAGTATCTGGTCGGGCGACCGTACACTGTCGCCGGCCGCACCTATTATCCCCGCGAGAACGCCAACTACGCCGCGGTCGGCCTCGCCTCGTGGTACGGCGACGCCTTCCACGGCCGGCGCACCGCCAACGGCGAGGTCTACGACATGCGCTCGCTCACCGCGGCGCATCCGACCATGCCGCTGCCGAGCTACGCGCGCGTCACCAATCTGCGCAACGGCTATTCGGTCATCGTGCGGGTCAACGACCGCGGTCCGTTCGAAGGCGGCCGCGTGATGGACGTGTCGTCGCGCGTCGCCGACGTGCTCGACATCAAGAGCACGGGCACCGCGAAAGTGAAGGTCGAGTACGTCGGCCCGGCGCCGCTCGAAGGCTCCGACGACGACGCGCTGCTCGCCAGCCTGCGCACCGACGGCTCTCCGGCGAAGCTCGACGGCGCGCCGACCATGGTCGCCGCGACCGCGCCGACCGCGCCGACCGAGGCCCCGGCGGAGTCGAAGGCCGCGACGGACATGACCCCGCCCGCCGCCAAGGAGGCGAGCGAGCCGCCGCCGATGGTCGCCTCGTCGCGGCCCAATCCGAAATTGTTGAAGGCGCCGCCGCCGCCGCCGCGGCCCTTCGACCTCGGCGAGATCGGGCGGACCATCGAATCGGCCGACGCCGGAGCGCCGATCCCGCCGCGCCGGCCGGTGCGGCAGGCGTTGGCGGGCGGGCGCTCGCTCTATTTCGCCGACGAGGGCGCGGCTTCGCCGCTGCTGAAGGGCGACCCCTTCGCGGGCCTGATCGAAGCGGGCGAAGCGCCGCGCGCCGCGGCGAGCCGGGCGGGCGAGCCCTGAGACGCGCTGAGCGCGCGCCATTGTTGCTTTGTCGCGGCAAGCGAGGCAAGAACAGGACGCGCGCGGCGGTCATCGCGCCGCGCCGGCGAGGTTCGGCCGTGCAAGCTCTGCGATTCGCGCTGGCGGCGTTGCTGACGCTGATGGGGTTGGCTCTGACGGTCGCGCCCGGCCGCGCCCAGGGTTTTCAGACCAACGCGCCGGTCGCCTTGCTCACTGATTTCGAGAGCGGCGCCGTGCTGTTGGAGAAGAACGCCGACCAGTCGATCGCGCCGGGCGCGATGGTCAAGCTGATGACCGCGGAGATCGTGTTCCGCGAGCTGAAGGAAGGCCGCCTCCATCTCGACGACAAGTTCTCCGTCTCCGAGCATGCGTGGCGCACCGGCGGGGCGCACGCGCACCTCACCGCGATGTTCCTCGACGTGCATAGCGAGGCGCGCATCGACGACCTCCTGCAGGGGCTGATCGTGCAGTCGGGCAACGACGCCGCGATCACGCTCGCCGAGGGGCTTTCGGGCGCCGAGGACGGCTTCGCCGATCGCATGAACAAGCGCGCCGCCGAGCTCGGCATGACGCATTCGAATTTCGTCGATCCGTGGGGCCGCGTCGATCCGCGCCAGCGCACGACCGCGCGCGACCTCGCGCTAATCGCCGCCCATCTCATTCGCGATTACCCGGACGACTATCACTATTTCAGCGAGAAGGAGTTCACCTGGAACAAGATCCGCCAGCTCAACCGCAATCCGCTGTTGACGGGGGATCTCGGCGCCGACGGGCTGAAGACCAGCGAGCTTCCCGACAGCGGCTACGACCTTGTCGCTTCGGCGACGCAGAACGGCCAGCGGCTCATCCTGGTCGTCGCAGGCTTGAAGACTGCGGCCGAGCGCGCCGAGGAGGCGCGCAAGCTCATCGACTGGGGCTTTCACGCCTTCGACCCGCGCGTGCTATTCGAGCCCGGCGACACGGTCGGAACCGCGGCGGTCTACGGCGGCGAGCAGAGCGAGACGCCGTTGACCTGCTCGGCGCCGGTGAAGGTGTTTCTCACCCACGGCTCGCAGGAGCGGCTCACCGCCAAGATCGTCTATCTCGGTCCGCTGCAGGCGCCGGTCGCCGCCGGCGTCGAGGTCGGGAAGCTGCAGGTGTGGCGCGGCCAGACCTTGGCGCTCGAGGCGCCGTTGAAGACGCAGTCGGCGGTTGCGCTCGGCGGCCTGGGCAGGCGCGCCCTCGACGCGGGTATCGAGTACGGGCTCGGTCTGGTCCGCAAGGCGTTCGCGAGAAACTGATGGATTCCGCGCCGGCGCGGGGCCGGTTCATCAGCTTGGAAGGCGGCGAGGGCGCGGGCAAGTCGGCGCAGGCGCGCCGGCTGGCGGAGCGCCTGAGGGAGCGGGGCCTCGCCGTTGTCCTCACGCGCGAGCCCGGCGGCTCGCCGGGCGCCGAAGCGCTGCGCGAGGTGATCCTTTCCGGCGCCGCGGCGCGGTTCGGGGCGGAAGGGGAGGCGCTGTTATTCAGCGCGGCGCGCATCGACCATATCGACGAGACCATCGCGCCGGCGCTCGCGCGCGGCGACTGGGTTGTCAGCGACCGCTTCGCCGACTCGACGCGCGCCTACCAGGGCGCCGCCGGCAAGCTCGACCCCGAGCTGCTCGCGCGCCTCGAGCGCGTCGCGGTCGGCGACTATCGCCCCGACCTGACGTTGATCCTCGACCTGCCGGCGGTCGAGGGGCTCGCCCGCGCCGCTGGACGGCGGCGCGCGGACGAGCAGGCGGATCGTTTCGAAAGCGAGGGCCTCGCCTTCCACGAGACCCTGCGCGACGCCTATTTGCAGATCGCGCGCGCCGAGCCGCGGCGCTGCGTCGTGGTCGACGCGCGCGCTTCCGAGGACGAAGTCGCCGCGGCGATCTGGACCGCGGTCGAGGAGCGGCTGGGCGAGGCGTTGAAGCGCCGGGGACGACCGCTGTGACGAGGGGCTCGCCCGACGCGCCGCCCGAGAGCGACGCCTATCCCGGCGCGCCGCATCCCCGCTTCGCCGAGCGCCTGATCGGCCACGTCGCCGCCGAGCGTCAGTTGCTGGACGCCTATCGCGACGGCCGCCTCGCCCACGCCTGGCTGATCGGCGGCCGCGAAGGCGTCGGCAAGGCGACGCTCGCCTGGCGGTTTGCGCGCTTCGCGCTCGCCAACCCCGACCCGGCGGCGCCGGCGGTTCAGGCGGCGAAGGACCTTTCAGTCGCGCCCGACCATCCCGCCGCGCGCCGGCTCGCGGCGCTGGCGCACCCCGATTTCGCGCTGATCCGCCGCGAGTGGAGCCCCAAGGCGAAAGCCTTCTTCACCGAGATCCGCGTCGATGACGTGCGCGCGGGTCTCGCGACCTTCCGTCTGTCGGCGGCGTCCGGCGGCTGGCGCGTCGTCCTGATCGACTGCGCCGACGAGCTCAACCCGGCCGGCGCTAACGCGCTGTTGAAGATGGTCGAGGAGCCGCCGCCGCGCGCGCTCGTCCTCATCGTCGCCCACCGGCCGGGGCGCGTGCTGCCGACCATCCGTTCGCGCTGCCGACGTCTCAAGCTGGAGCGGCTGACGCCGCCCGAGATCGCGGAAGTGATCGGCGGACTTGGACCGCCATGGAGCGAGACCGACGCCACGGCGCGCAAGGCCGCGGCGGCGCGCGCCGACGGCTCGGCGCGCGAGGCGTTGCGCCGCCTCGATTCGGACGCCGACGGCGCGATGGCGCTGATCGACGCGGTGGTCGCGCGGCTGCCCGACGCCGACCCGCGCGCCGTCCATAAGCTCGCCGAGGCGGTGAGCGGCCGGGCGGCGGGCGACGCCTTCGCGGCGCTCGCCGCGGCGCTCTACGATTGGCTGGCGGCCCGCGCGCGCGCCGAAAGCTCGCTCGCGGCGCGCGAGGCGCTGGCCGAGCTGTGGGAGCGGATTCGCGATTCGACGCGCGAGACCGAGGCGCTGAACCTCGACCGGCGGCTGCACGTGCTGGCGATATTCCAGGAAATCTCGGCGCGAGCGCGTTTCCTTTCCTAAGGTCCATCCGCGCGCCGCGCATTTCCAAGCGGCCCGAAATGCTCTAGGGAAAAGCGCCATGAGCCAGCGCTTCTACATCACCACCGCCATTCCCTACGCCAACGGCGCGCCTCACATCGGCCACGCCTACGAGCGCATCGCCACCGACGCCATCCAGCGCTTCATGCGCCTCGACGGCCGCGAGACGCTGTTCGTAACCGGCATGGACGAATACGGCCTCAAGGTGAAGCAGACCGCCGCGCGCGAAGGGGTGACGCCGCAGGCGTTCGTCGACCGCGTCGCGGCCGAGTTCGACGCCATGGGCAAGCTGCTCAACGCTGAGGCCGACGACGTCGTGCGCACCACGCAGCCGCGCCACGCCCGCTCGGTGCAGGCGATCTGGGAGCGCATGAAGGCGAACGGCGACGTCTATCTGTCGAAATACGCCGGCTGGTACTCCGTGCGCGACGAGGCCTACTTCCTTGAGGACGAGCTGAAAGACGGCCCCGACGGCGCGAAGCTCGCGCCGAGCGGCGCGCCGGCGCAGTGGGTCGAGGAGGAGAGCTACTTCTTCAGGCTGTCGACCTACGCCGACAAGCTGCTCGCGCATTATGAAGCGCATCCGGAGTTCGTCACGCCGGAGACCTACCGCAACGAGATCGTCGCCTTCGTCAAGCGCGGCCTCGCCGACCTGTCGATCAGCCGCACCACCTTCGACTGGGGCGTGCCGGTGCCGGGCGATTCCAAGCACGTCATGTACGTTTGGGTCGACGCGCTGACCAACTACATCACCGCCACCGGCTTTCCCGATCCCGACGCGGCGCGCGCCAAGTTCTGGCCCGCCGACGCGCACGTGATCGGCAAGGACATCACCCGCTTCCACGCCATCTACTGGCCGGCGTTCCTGATGTCGGCGGGGCTGCCGCCGCCGCGCCAGATCGTCGTGCACGGCTTTTTGTTCAACCGCGGCGAGAAGATGTCGAAGTCGGTCGGCAACGTCGTCAGCCCGGGCGAGCTCGTCGCCGCCTACGGCGTCGACCAATTGCGCTACTTCTTCTTGCGCGAAGTTCCGTTCGGCCAGGACGGCAATTACTCGCACGAGTCGATCGTCCAGCGCATCAACGCCGAGCTCGCCAACGACCTCGGCAACCTTGCGCAGCGGTCGCTGTCGATCGTCGCGCGCAACTGCGGCGGCGCTGTTCCCGACTGGCGCGAGGCGGCGGGGCGCAACCCTCAAGACATGGAAATCCTGCGACGGGCCGACGCGCTGGTGGCGATCGCGCGCGAGCACATGCGCTCGTTCGCGCTGCATCTTTACATCGCGGCGGTGTTCGAAGTGGTCGCCGAAGCGAACCGCTATTTCGCCGCCGCCGAGCCCTGGAAGCTCGCCAAGAGCGATCCCGGCCGGATGAAGCTGGTGCTCTACACCACGCTGGAGACGCTGCGCATCGTCGGCGTGCTCCTGCAGCCGGTGATGCCTGCGGCGATGACGAAGCTGCTCGACCTGCTCGCCGTCCCGCCGAGCGAGCGAACCTTCGCCGACATCGACCAGTCGTTGGCCGGGGAGGGATCGCGGACAGCGGACTTGGCCTCGCCCAAGCGGCTGAAGCCCGGCGCTTTGCCCGCGCCTTCGCCGATCTTCCCGCGCTACGTCGAACCGGCGGGCGAGGCCAAGGCGTGACGCTGATCGACAGCCACTGCCACCTCGACTTCGACGACTTCGCCGACGACCTCGAAGGGGTCGTCGCGCGCGCGCTGGCGGCGGGCGTCGAGCGAATGACGACGATCGGCACCCGCGTCGGCGAATCCGAGCGCCTGCGGGCGATCGCCGAGCGCTTTCCTTCGGTGTATTTCACCGTCGGCAATCATCCCCACTACGCCGCCCAGGCGCTTGAGACGCTTGAGGCCGACGCGGCGGCGATCCGCCGCTTCGCCGCCCATCCCAAATGCGTCGGGATCGGCGAGGCGGGGCTCGATTACCATTACGACGACGCGCCGCGCGACCTCTCTCAGCGCGTCTTCCGCGCCCAGATCGCGCTCGCGCGCGAGCTCGAGCTGCCGCTGGTGATCCACACGCGCGAGGCCGACGACGACGTCGCGGCGATCCTGCGAGAGGAGATGGGGCGGGGCGCCTTCGCCGCCGTGCTGCACTGCTTCACCTCCTCGCGCGCGCTCGCCGAGACCGGGCTGGCGCTCGGGCTCTACGTCTCGTTCTCCGGCGTGCTGACGTTCAAGAACGCCGCCGACCTCAAGGCGCTGGCGCGCGATCTTCCGCTCGACCGGCTGCTGGTCGAGACCGACGCGCCCTATCTCGCGCCGGTCCCCAACCGCGGGCGGCGCAACGAGCCCGCCTTCGTCGTCGACACCGCGCGCGCCTTAGCCGAAGCCAAAGGCCTCGATTTCGCGGCGCTCGCCGCCGCGACGCGCGCCAATACGCTGCGGCTCTTTTCCAAGATGGCGGACGGAGAAGGCGCGTGAGCCTGTCGCTGACCATTCTCGGTTGCGGCTCGTCGGCGGGGGTGCCGCGCGTGGCGCAAGGGTGGGGCGCCTGCGACCCGAAAAACCCGCTGAACCGCCGCCGTCGTTGCTCGGTTCTGGTCGAGCGGCGGGGGCCGGACGGGCTGACCGTAGCGCTGATCGACGCCTCGCCCGATTTGCGCGCGCAATTGATCGACGCCGAGGTCGTTCGTCTCGACGGGCTGCTCATCACCCACGAGCACGCCGATCACACCCACGGCATCGACGACATCCGGCCGCTCTGCATGGCGATGGGCCGGCCGATCGACGTCTATCTCGACGCGTCGACCTCGCCGCTGTTGCGGCGGAAGTTCGGCTATGTGTTCGAGACGCCGCCCGGCAGCTCCTATCCGCCGATCGCGCGCGAGAAGCGCATCCGCGCCGGCGAGCCGGTGGTGGTCGAGGGGCCGGGCGGGCCGATCGAGGCGATCCCGTTCGACCTCGAACACGGCGAGACCACGGCGCTCGGCTTCCGCATCGGCGGGCTCGCCTACACGCCCGACCTCAACCGCGCGCCGGCCGAGAGCCGGCGCTTTCTCGAAGGGCTCGACGTCTGGATCATCGACGCGCTGCGCTACCGGCGACATCCCTCGCATCTCGCCGTCGACGAGGCGCTGGCGTTGATCGAGACGATGCGGCCGCGGCGCGCCATCTTGACCAACTTGCACGTCGACCTCGACTACGAGACGCTCCGCCGCCGCCTGCCCGAGGGCGTCGAACCCGCCTACGACGGCATGCGCGTCGAAGGGTTCTGACGGCCTTCGGCGGCCGACGACGTGGCGCGACACGCGATGACGCCCGCTCCGCCAAGCGTCAGATCAGCTCGGCGACGTCGAACACGCCGGCGTGGGCGTCGGCTAGGGCGGCGAGCTCGGCGGCGTGCAGGTCGGCGGCGCGAATGACGCCGCCGGGGCAGGGCAGGTCGCGCGTCGCGCAGGCGTCGGCGGCGACCGTCATCGCGTAGCCGAGGTCCCGGCCCGCGCGCACGGTCGAGGACACGCAATTGTGGGTCATGAAGCCGGCGAAGATCAGCGCCGCGCCGATCGGACCCGCCAGGGTCGCAAGCTCCGTTCCCGAGAACGCGTTGGGCCGCGGCTTCTCCACCACCGCCTCGCCGGCGAGCGGCGCCAACGCGCCGACGATCGCGCCGCCATGCGCGGCGCGATCGAACGGACCGCCGGCCGCGCCCTTGTGAGCGACGTGGATCACCCGCCCGCCGGCGCGTCGCGTCGCCTGCAACAGCCGCTCGGCCCGCCGGATCGCTTCGTCGATCCCGATCAGCGCCAGCGGGCCGGCGAGATAGTCGTTCTGGCAGTCGATGAGAATCAGCGTCGCCTCGCCGGGCCGGGGCGGGCGCGGCTCTTGGCCGGCGAGGGCGAAGAGGGTGGTGGGACGGCTCATGCGACAAACTCCTTTCGAAGACCGAGCGACGGGACTATGGCGTTCTGCGCTGGCGCCGATCAATCCGAGATAATCCAAGCGGAGGCTGCATGAACGCAGAGCCCGGCTGGGCCGACCTCGAGCTCGCCCGGCGCATCGCCGAGGCGAAGACGCTGAGCGGCGCGGCGCGGGCGCTCGGCGTCGACCAAACGACGGCGGCGCGCCGCCTGGCGGCGATCGAGCGCCGCATCGGCGCCAGCCTGTTCGACCGGGTCGGCGGCCGCCTCGCGCCGACGCCGGCGCTGGCGACGGTTCTCGACCGACTGCAGGCGATGGACGAGGACGCGACGGTCGCCCTCGCCGCGCTGCGCCGCGCCGAAGCCGAGGCGCGCGGCCTGGCGCGCATCGACAGCGTCGGCTTCGTGCTGGCGCGCGCATTGGCGCCGGCGCTCGGCGCCTTCGCGCGCGCCCACCCCCGGATCGTCGTCGCGCTCCACGCCGACGATCGCAATGCGCGCTTCGACCGCCGCGACACCGACATCGCGGTGCGGCTCGGGCGGACGGGCGACGACGCGGCCTCGATCAGGAAGCTCGGCGAGCTGCGTTTCCGCCTGTGCCGCGCCGTCGCCGCGCCGGCGGGCGGCGAGCCGCCGCCGCTGGTCCGCTACAGCGAGGCGCTCGACGGCGTGCCGGAGATGCGGCTGCTCGACCGCTTGCGGCCGGGCGCGCGGGTCGCGGTTCGTTCGGACCGGCTCGACGCGCTGGTCGAAGCCGCGGCGGCGCTCGGCGCCGAAGCGATGCTGCCGGAAGCGGTGGCGCGGCGCGACCCGCGCTTCGTTATCGTCGACGAGGCGGCGGCGATCCGGCCGGTCTGCCGGCTCGTCCATCTCGGCCGCGCGCGCGCCGCCGCCGTGGCCGCCGCGACGCGCTGGGTCGACGAGACCGTCGCCGCTTGGACGCGGGAATCGTAATGGTTGTAGGTTCCATAATATACATTATGCGAATCGTGTACGGAGGGAGATTGCAGCCTCTCTCGGGGAACGCCGGCTTTTCCGGGGTTTTAGGCGCGCCGCGGCCGGGCTTCGTCGCCGGCGGCGGGCGCGATCCATGCGGTCTTGGGCGTCGGCGGACGCGGCCGCCGCGTCGAGCGACGTCGAAGCGCCGCGCCCGCGCAACGTCGGCCCTCGCAGAGGCCGAGCCGCTCGCTCGCGATTTCGCGAAAGCGAATGGTCGGAGTGGCGGGACTCGAACCCGCGACCCCTAGTCCCCCAGACCGAAACGCGCGGTGGAAATGTGTTGGCGCGCTCAAATGGTTACGCCACACAAGCGGGAAAGTCCGGGAGTTTTTCCGGGAGCGGCGACAGGCCTCGGCTTAACAACCATGTGTTGCATCGGCTCGCCTCCTCGCGCATAGTCCGGCGCCGGGAGGCGGAATGAGCAAGCGCAGCGACGTTCTCTTCGGCGTGATTCTCACGGCTTTCGCCGCCTGGGCGATGGCGGCGAACTTCGGCGCGCCTATCGGCCGCGTCCCCGTCGCCAGCCGCGCGGCCGACGTCGGCGCCGCGCCGGTCGAGATCCATTACGCTCCACGCGAAAACCTGGAGCGCATCGACGTGGCGCTGATCGATTCTGCCGGCGAGTCGATCGACATCGCGGCCTATGTCCTCACCGACTGGGCGGTGATCGACGCCCTCGCCGACGCCGCCGAGCGGGGCGTCAAAGTGCGCGTCTGGCGCGAGAGCAGCACGGCCGGCTACAGCGACCGAGACGAGATCGCCAAGCTCGCCGCGGCCGGCGCCGAGGTGCGGATCAAGCCGCCGGGCGACTTGATGCATCTGAAAAGCTATTGCGTCGACGGCGCGACGCTGCGCGCCGGCGCGGCCAATTTCTCCACGTCGGGCCTCAAGCGCCAGGACAACGACCTGCTCATTGTCCGCGGGCCAAACGCCTGCGACCGCTTCGAAGCGGCGTTCGCGGCGATGTGGAAAGAGGCGGAATAATCAACGGCGTGGGGCGCCCGTTCTCGCGCCGCCCTACCCCCTTCCTCGCCTCTCGAACCTCGCCCC
>Ga0326727_10002130_pt1 | contig 69749 bp, 51 predicted proteins | sample MB2enrmetagenome_FD_207643 | JGI IMG/M metagenome (GOLD analysis project Ga0326727, IMG submission 207643) | Lab enriched peat soil microbial communities from McLean, Ithaca, NY, United States - MB29MY | ecosystem: Environmental > Terrestrial > Soil > Wetlands > Peat | place: USA: New York...
CGAGGCGAAGAGCCGCTCCCTCTCACAAGAGAACCCACTGACTGGAAAGCCGGATGCGGGAGAACCGCCTGTCCGGTTTGGAGGGAGGGGGGGCGGTCATCCGCTCTCCCTACCCCTATCCGCCGTCACTGACCGACTACTTGTGCGAGACAACCGGCCCTCACCCCCGGAAAAAAAGCAGCCAGATGAGGACGAGCATTGGGGCCATGTACGGCAGGGTGTATCTGAAGACCAATCCCCCGAAGCCGGGGGTATGGATCTTCTGCTGGTCGGCAATGATCTTCACCATGAAGTTCGGCCCGTTGCCGATATAAGTGTTGGCGCCGAAGAACACCGCGCCGATGCTGATGGCGAGGACATAATGGTTGAAGCTCGCGTTGCCGAGCAGGAAGGCGACCTCGATCTCTTCGGTGCCCACCTGGCCGCTAGCCAGGGCGGTCGCGTGATATTCTTGCAGGGCCTCGAATGTGTGACGAATCAACTCGGCGTGGGGCCCGGTCAGGCTCGGGAGACTGGCGCCGTGGTCCTGAATCAGGAGTTGCACCTTGGCGACGATGTCCGGGTCAACGAACCAGCCGAAGGCGGCGCTCAGAAAGCTGAGGTAGGTGGGCGCGTTGTCCAGCAGGCTCGAGAGGAGGCCGCTGCCCCAATAGAGCAGCGCCGGGCTGGGCTGGCCTAATCGGCTGGCGTTGCCTTGCAGCCAGTCCAGCGCGGGCATCATCGTGGTGAAGATACCGATGAACAAAATGGCCACCTCCTGGATGGGATGAAAATCAAACCGGTTCGCATCGTGGACCTGCTTCCTGGTGGTGTACCATGAACCCACCGCCGCGCCCGCCATTATGACCTCGCGAGCGAAGAGCGGACGGCTCAGGAACACGGCACCCAGGATGACGGCCAGCCAAGCGATATTCCACAGACCGTCGAACCGCCATTGCTCGTGGGCTTCGGTTAATTGAACCTGGACTATGCAGGGTGCCCGCCGGTAGTTGGCTGCGTCGAGGACGTAGAACAGCGCGAGCAGGAAGCCGACCCCCACCGCCCACATCGGCCAGCAATGTTCCGCCACCCACCAGAACGGAATGCCCTTCAGGTAACCCAGAAACAGCGGGGGATCCCCCACCGGTGTCAGGCACCCGCCCAGGTTCGAGACGATGAAGATGAAGAAGACAATATGATAGCCGGTGACGCGGTACCGGTTCATCCGGATCCAGGGCCGGATGAGCAGCATCGAAGCGCCGGTGGTGCCCAACAGGTTCGCCAGCAGCGCCCCCAGGAAGAGGAACACGGTGTTCTTGAACGGCGTCGCCTCCCCCTTCACGTTGATGTGAATGCCGCCCGAGACGACGTACAGGGACCCGATTAGCAAAATGAAGCTCACATACTCGTGCCCGACGTCCAGAACCCGCTCATAAGCGTCCAGGCCGAACAAGTAATAGGCGAGCGTGATCGCGCCGAGGGAATAGGCGACTTTCGGATAATGCTTGAGCCACCATTCCCGGGCCCAGACCGGTGCGAGGGCAATCGTCCCGAGCATCAGCCCAAAGGGCAGAATCATCCACGGATTCGGTTCGATTAAATGGTGTCCCATCCCCCCAACCCTACGAGCGCCCGCCAAAGCCGGTCAAATACAATTGCCGGTCACGCTGCGGATCCACCTCCGAGGGGAACGGGAGGAGCAAACCAGGCACAAGCCAGGTGCTCTGGAGGCGCTCCCTGGTTGTTCCCTGGTTGTTCCCTGGTTATTCCCTGGCGGTTCGATTGCCATTGCCGCCGTTCTGGGCGGGGGCTTGGTTGGTGGAAGTGCTGTCTTCTGAGCTAGGGCGAAATCCGGCGCGGCCCCGGTAACCGAGAGGCTGCGCTGCCGAGTCCAAGCGTGGCCCAGAAACACCGTCGGCCAGCGCGCGCGCGACGCGAAGCTGCGGCGAGGAACCGTTTGCACGAGCGAATCAACCTGGCATTCGCCCGTGTAAACGGCTCCCCGCGACGCGACTTCCCCGGTTAATGGCGACCGGTTTCATGCGGCGAGCAGCTCACGGCTGCGTTGGCGGATCTGTTCCTGCCGCTCGGCGCGAAGCAAGGCCGTCTTGGCCTTTTCCTCGAACAGAGCCGGAAAGACCAGCAAGGGATAGCGCGTCACCCACGCCAGGGCCGCGGCCTCGTTGGCCGCCCGCCGGAGGTAGCTGTCGAGTTGCGGTTCGCCGCGTCCCTCAAGCCGCTCGGCGAGCAACCGCGCTTTGAGCCGTTCGAGTTCGGCCTCCTGCCTCGCGCGAAACGGCGCGGGCGAGGCCGGCCTGACCTCGAATCCCGTTTCGGGCCCGAACCTGGTCGGGACCCGTCTGTAGTTTTGTTTCATGTTCTTGCCTTTCTATACTGACGCCGTTCCCGGCGTTTTGTTTCAACAAAAAACCCGCGATTGACTGGCAATCGCGGGTGGTCGAGAAATCAATCCCAGGGTTAGCAGTCCCCTCCCGCGATGCTGGTGCAGCGATGCCACGCGGACATCTGTCCACTGACACGCTGGTCACACAGGCTAATTGTAACTGTCTTCGTCATCTTCTAACGCGCAAAGGAAACACCATCCCGGCGGGGTTGTCAACAACTTCTTGTCGCGGGAACGGGGAATGCTAAGATTGAATTGGCATGAGTGCGAGCGATAAGCCGCTGAAGATGGTGACCTGTGGCGGGTGCGACGCCAAAGTGTTCATCCCGGGGGACCTGCCGCCGCTGTCCAGTGAACCGTGCAAGCGCTGCGGCTACCCGATCATGATGCCGATGCAGTTGCGCCAGTTTGAACTGCGCAGCAAGATCGCGTCGGGCGGGCACGGGACGGTTTATCGCGCTTTCGACAAGGTGCTCGAGCGCATGGTGGCGGTGAAGCTGATGCGCAAAGAGCTGGAGAGCGACCCCGTGGCGCTGGAAAGTTTCTATCGTGAAGCACGCGCTTGCGCCTCGCTCAACCACACCAACATCATCCACATCTACTCGTTCGACGAGTACGACGGGCAGCGTTACCTGATTATGGAGTTGGCGGACCGGGGCAGCCTCGATACGCGCATCGAGAAACAAGGCCGCCTCAGTGAGTTGGAAGTGCTAGACATCGGTTACAAGATTGCCTCCGCCCTGGACATGGCGCTCAAGCACAACCTGCTGCACCGCGATATCAAGCCGGGCAATATCCTTTTCAACGCGGACGGCGAACCCAAGCTGGTGGATTTCGGCCTGGCGCGCAGCGCTGAGGCCGAGCCCGAGTCAACGTCCGTCACGGAAGGGACGCCGTACTACGTTGCGCCGGAGAAGATCAAGCGGGAGCGGGAGACGTTCTTGTCCGACATGTACAGCCTGGGGTGCACGCTCTATCACGCCTTGACCGGCCACGTGCCGTTCGAGGCGCCGAGTGTGGAGGAGTTGGTGGCGGCGCACGTGCACACGGCGCTGACGCCGCCGAACCTGGTAGTACCCGAAATCACGCAGCCTACCAGCGATGCCCTCGTAAAGGTGTTGGCCAAGAACCCGGCGGACCGGTTTCTAAGCTACGACGAGTTCCGGATGGCTTTTGAAGCGGCGCGGAGCCAGTTATTGGTGCAGCGCTATAGCCAGGCCGCACAGCAGGGCAAAGGCGCCAAGAGCAAGACGAGTTGGTGGCGGCGGTGACGGGAACGCTCTAAGGCCGGACAGATCGAGCCCAAGTCCGGACGCCGAAGGCCGAAAGAAACCCGAAGTCCGAAACTCGAACCCTGTTCTGCTCAAGCAGGAGAGCGGCCCGCAGGAGCAGGCTTTTCGGGGACCTTGAGTCTTGGGCTCATGTCGAGCTTCGGGGCTCGACCTTCGGATTTCCGGGCGGCAGGATCGGACCCTCCGCCCCAATCGGCGAGAGGCGCTGGAAGGCTGCCTACTTGCTGTTCTGTTTCGCGGCGCCCTTTGCTTCAGTCTTGGCTCCAAAGCGCACACTGGTCGCGGCCATCTTGCCGTCGGCGGTCGGCTTGGCATAACCGCTGACGGGCTCGCCGACGACGCCGTCATCGAGGGTGGCTGGTTTGCCGTCCCTAGTAATTTTCGTCTCGGAAGTGATCTGGTAAACGGATTCACCCAGCTTGATGGTTTTTGCGGTCTTGTCCACCGCGGCCAGATTGCCATGGAAGGGATGCGCTGTTTTCTTTTTTGCCGTGGAGTCCTTATTGACCGCAGCCGATTTCTTGGTGACGGCGGGCGGGTTGGTGCTTTGTGCCAGGACCTGCACTGGAAGGCCTGCGATGGCAGCGGCCAGCAGGCTCAGAGCCCCGATTCTCAGGATGGATTTGATCATAATAGATGATAGATATATTGGTTTGAAAAGACGGTCCATTGCTACCAGAACACCGCACGCACGCAAGCACGTCTTATTCACAAGGACGGGCCTACCAGGCCCCCTCTGCCAACAGCGCGGTGACATTCTTGGCAAAGTCGGCGGCGAGCAGCGGCAGAGCCTGGCGCTCGGTGCTCGTTAAATCGGTCGTGACGCGGATAAGGGTGTAGCCCGTGACCGGCTGGTTCAGAATCAGCTTACCACTGGCCCGATCGGTGGCGGTCACCTGCGCGCGCACCTCCAGCCGGTAGTCGCGCACGGTGAGGGTGTCGCTAGGCGAGAGGCTCACCTCTTGCCGCGAGTAGCGGGTTACGGAACCGCTAACGACGATGTCCCCGTCGTTGTGGGACGCGAGGGAGTAGGTGCCATCGCGCTGCAACTGCTGGCGCAGTTGCACGGTCACCTCGTCACCCAGCCGCGGTTCCAGCGTTTGGTTGGCGAAGGGGTTAATCTGCACCGACTTCGCGCCGGCAGCCAAGCCGTTGACCGGCCCCAGTTTGTAGCCGGCGCAGCCGCCGGCGGCGAGCGCCACGAGACCAACCAGCAGCCACCGACAACGGTTCATGCTAATTGTTCGTGCCCTGGAGATGAGGTTTAAGCTGGTCCAGGCGCCGCAGGGCTTCGGGTGTATAGGGCGAATTGGGATCCAACTGCTGCACCTCGTTGTAGTAGATGCGTGCGCCCTCCCACTTCTTGTGCTTCTCGTAGTACCGCGCGATGTCGAAGTTGCCCCGCGCCTGGTCGTCCTTGAGCGAGGCGATAATCTTCTGGGCTTGCGGCACCCGCGGGTCGTCAGGGTAGAGCGCTATGAAGTCGGTGAGTCTAGCAATGGCGTGGCCGGCGGCGCTCTGGTCGCGGTCGGGGGTTTGCGCCTCGTTCCGGTAAGCCAGGGCCGACCGGAAGATCGCTTCCGCTGCCACCTTGGGCTGGTCGTGATAGCGATCGGCCGCCGTATCGTAGGCCTGGATGGCGGCGGGATAGTCGGGGGATTTAAAACCGAAGGTCTTCTGTTTTTCCCACGCCGTCCCGATATTCAACTGGGACTGCGGCGCGACCGCGCTGTAGGGTCCCGTTTTCACGATGTCACCATACATCTTGGCCGTGCGCTCCATGGACGGGAAGAGGGGGATGTAGCCCCAGAGCTTGAACCACTTGCCGCCGAGGTATTGACCGGCGATTTGGAATTGGCGCTGGAGGATCTCGTCAAAGTTCGCAATCTTGGGCTGCTTCTCCAGCAACGCTTGATAGGCCTTGAAGGCCTTTTCCTCCCTGCCGGTAGCCTCGTAACAGCGGGCGACGAGGTACTGCGCCCTGGGCGCGTAGTCCGACAGCGGCCACACCAGCACTACCCGCCGCGCCGCCTTGAGCGCCAGGCTGTAAGCCTTTTTGTCGAATGCAGCCTGGGCGACCTCCAATTGCTCCTTCGCCCGCGGCTGCTGCCATTTGCCCTCGCCGCCGTACGGCTCGTACGTCCAACCTTCGCCGGGTCGGTAAACCAGCGGGGCCGGGGCACGGACGGGAAATGCCAGCAAACACGCGGCGATGAGCAGCAGCCGAACAGACCGGAGAGTCATGGAAGAAAACCTAAGCATGGGCGCGGGGCAAGTCAAGGCGGGCCGCAGACTTCGAGGCGCAGCGCCGCCGCACCCCCCGCCTTCGTCCTCGGACTACCCCCGATAGACAATCATTACCCCATAGTCAGTCATCAGCTTCTGGGTGCCGATGTCCAAGTGCGTATAGACGAGCGTCGTAATGCTGATTATGTTGGACTCGCCGATCTTGACCAGGACGTTCGTCACGATCTCGTCAAACTTGTCGTGCCCGACCTCGATGCAGTCGGTGTGCTTGATGGTCTTGACGCGGATCTTCTTGTCGGACCCCTTCGCGACGGCTTCGAGGGGGACGAGCGGCTTGGCGATCAGGGGCTCGGACGGCGTCTTGCGGTCTGGCACGCGGAGGTGCATTTCCACCCTGGCGGCAGCGGACGAGGCGATGGGATTGACCGGATGGACTTCCACGCGGGGCGCCCCACCATCAGTGTCCACGCCGGCCCGAGTGGCCACCAATTCCGGCGCGGGAATGACGATGGTCTCGCCGCAAGCGGGGCAGTTGATTTCAGTGCCCGCGCCGGTGCTATCAACGGCCAACTCCTGTTCGCACTTCGGACAATTAAAAATTACATCCATAATGTTGGCCTTTCGTTTGCGGATTCCGACGGCAGAATAGAGGCCCAGCCGCAAGATGCCAAGCAAAAAGTTGAACCTTTCGGCGCCCCGTCAACCCTCACCAGCCGCTGCTCCCCTGCCTCATTCGAAAGACTTCTCGAGCTGCTTCATCCGCGGCCAGACGGGCGAAGAGGGCCCAACCCGCTCCTTCACTGAGGCGAACACGCGCCTTGCCTCCGCGGGATCTTCCCTGGCGACGGCCACGCAGAAATCCAGCTCGATCCAGGCTTTGCGCGGGTCTTCCACGCTCTGGCTGTGGGTCTTGAGCCAGCTTCGCAACCCGGCCGTGCCATGCTTGCGCGCGGTTTGCAGCGACGCCTCGAGCTGGTAGGGCAGGCCCGGCAGTTGGTCTCCCATCACCGCGGCCGCCGCGTCCTGCTTCTGCTTGGTTTCCTCTTCGTTCTTCACTTTCTCCCAGTACAAGAACAGTTCCCACCCACCGTAGAGCACCGCCACGATGATCAACGCCGCGATTAATTTAGTCATGATTCTTCAATCCGCTCGATGCGCGCGCCCAGTTGCCGCAGCTTGCCATCAACATTCTCGTAACCGCGGTCAATGTGATACACGCGGTTGACCTGCGTGGTGCCGCGCGCGGCCAGGCCGGCAATCACCAGCGCGGCCGACGCCCGCAAATCGCTGGCCATAACGGGCGCCCCGCTCAAAGGCTTGCCACCCTTAACAATCGCACTCGGCCCTTCGATTTCAATGTCCGCGCCCAGCCGGGCCAGTTCGCTGACGTGCATAAACCGCGACTCAAATATCCGTTCCGTGATAATGCTGATGCCCGGCGTCAACGTCATCAGCGCCATCATCTGCGCCTGGACGTCGGTGGGGAACCCCGAGTAGGGCAGCGTCGTGATATCCACCGGTTTCAACCGGCCTTTGCGGCGCACGGTGATGTCCGCGCCGCTGCGCTCGATGCCGACGCCCGCATCGTGCAGCTTGTCCAGCACGGCGCGCATGTGATCCGCCCGCGCGCCGCGCAGCTTGACTTCGCCGCTCGTGGCGGCGGCGGCAATCGCGTAGGTAGCGGCCTCGATGCGGTCGGGAATCACCTCGTGCTCGGCGCCGTGCAGCTCCTTGACACCAGTAATTGTCACGGTCGGGCTGCCCGCGCCCGAAATCTGCGCGCCCATCGCGTTGAGAAAGCGCGCCAGGTCCACCACTTCCGGCTCGCATGCCGCGCTTTCGATTACCGTCACCCCTTCGGCCAGCGTGGCCGCCATCATCACGTTGGCCGTCCCCAGCACCGTCGAGCCGGCGCGGCCGCCCAGAAACATGGCTGACCCGACCAACCGCTTGGCGCTGGCATGGACGTAACCGCCTTCGATCACCACTTTGGCCCCCAGGGCCTCGAAGCCTTTCAGGTGCAAGTTGATGGGCCGGGCCCCGATCACGCAGCCGCCCGGCAGCGACACGCTCGCCTTCTTCAGCCGGGCCAACAACGGTCCCATGACGCAGATCGAGCCCCGCATCTTCCGGATCAAGTCGTAGTCGCCGAGGCCCTTGATCTTCCGGGCTTGCACGCGGACAGTGTCGCCCTCGAAGCGCGCCTGCGCACCCAGCCAGGTGAGGATCTGGCCCATGAACTTCACGTCGCTCAAGTTCGGCACGCGCCGAATCAGGCAGGGCTCGCTGGTGAGCAACGTCGCCGCCATGATCGGCAGCACCGCGTTCTTCGCGCCGCTCAAGGCCACGTCCCCATGCAACGGCACCGAACCTTTGATCAAAAAGCTATCCATGAGAACTCAATCGCCGCGCAACCATGATTCTTGGCTGGTGAGTGTAGTCCTCCTCGATCGCCTCGACAATCCACTTTTGCGCCTGGAAAATCTGGCGCAGGCGTTCGGCCTGGCCATCGCCAAATTCGAGCATGAGCTGGCCTTGCAGTTTGAGGAACGGCGCGGACTCCGCCGCCAGGCGTCGCCCGTAATCCAGGCCGTCCGTCCCGCCGTCCAGCGCGCGGCGGGGATCATGATCCCGCACCTCAGCTTGCAGCGACGCGATGTCTCCACTCGGGATGTAAGGCGGATTGCTGATGATCAGATCAAACCGCGCGCCCTCCGGCACGGCCGCAAAACCGTCCCCTTGCAGGAACCGGATGCGCTCGGCGACGCCGTGACGAGCCGCGTTCTCCCGGGCCAGCCCCAGCGCCTCGGGTGAGATATCAATGGCATAGACCTCGGCCGCCGGACACTTGCGCGCCAGTGCCACGGCCAGACAGCCGCTGCCCGTGCCAAAGTCCAGGACGGTTGCAGGTTGAGGATTGAGGGCTGAGATTTGATTGAGGAAGGTCCAGCCGCGCTCGGCCAGCAGTTCCGTCTCTGGTCGCGGGATGAGCACGTGCTGGTTCACCGCGATTTCCAGACCGCAGAACGACGTGGAACCGACGATATGCTGCAAGGGCTCGCGCTGGCCGCGGCGCCGGATGAGTTCGCGCAGCCCGTCCACTTCCGCCGCCGAGAGCACCCGCTCAAACTCAAGGTACAACCTCATGCGCGGCTGCTTGAGCAGGTGCGCCAGCAGCAGTTCCGCTTGCAGCCGGGGCGAATCTACCCTCTTCTTGGCCAGGAACTCCGTGCTGCGTTGAATGGCTTCAAGAACCGTCACACAGCCAAGGCTACCCGCTGTGCGCCGCCTTCAAAGCCCAAAAAGGGCGTCCAAGCGCGGCATGAGCCTCCTACACCGAAAACAGCGCAGAATTGCTCGTTTCAGGATAACGGCCTGGCAATAAGAGCTTTACACCCAATCATCGCTCATAGCCCTTCGATGGTCCTCCAGCCTTCGGCAGCCGTTTGCCCAGGTGGTTGCGGTCCAGTAAATGGCAATCGGCCAGTCCGAAAAGCACGAGCACTAGGCTCCCCTGACCCGGCCGCGGGAGTTAACCGGGCCGAAAGACATTATAACGCCGTTTGCATTCTCCGCCCCTTCCGGGCCGGCTTGGCGGCGGCGACCAGGGGGGCGGTGAGCTTTTCGTAGAGGGCGAAGAGGTATTCGACTCGGTGCCGGTCGCTGGGGAACGGCTCGGGCCGGTAACAGCGGTCCACCGCACGGTCCAGTTGCTGATGCGCTTTGAGCAGCGGCGCGGGCATCGTCAACGGATCATACAAATCAGCCAGCGTCGAGGTCGGATACTGCGCGCGCGCGTCCAACACCGCCTGCGCCGCCGCTTCCACCGCCGCCCGCTGCTTGTCCGTCACTTTGGCCGGCCAGGGGTAGTTGTTGTAAACCATGCTGCCGGAATAGCGGTAACGAGATTCCAAGCGCCCGCCGATTTGCCGCATCCACGCCATGTGTATTGCTGAGGTGAGGACGCCGAACAAAAAGAGGCTGTCCGACGGCACAAGGAAGTTGGTGTTGGCAGAAATCACCTCGGGCGGCATGAAGCCGATGGGAATGTAGTTGCGCCGCTCGGAGGACACTTCCGGGATGAGGATGTACCTCGTCGCGGGCTGCGAGATGTAGAAGAACAGCGTGGGCGACTGCGCGGCCTTGCGCGTGGGCGCGGCGGTGCTTTTCGCGCGGAATTCTCTCACGGCCTGGACGCGCTTCATCACCTCGGGCAAGGTGCGAAGCTCCGCCGGGCTGGCGTCCGTGAGCCAGAGACACCAGCGCATGTTGCCGTTGATGAACTCTTCGGAACCGGTGAAGCGCTTGAGAAACTTTGCGGCTGCCGGGGCGACGGCCAGGAGGTCCTGCTTCTCGCCGTCGGTGAGGATGAAGTTGCCGCCATCGGACGGCTTGTTGCCGCACCGCATTTCCGGCACATCTCCCAGTGGCTTGCTGCGCTTGGTGACAAAGCTGTCGGAGCCGGGAGTCAGATAGGGGCTGATGTTGGCCGCTTCACTGACCAGCGGATGCTCGGGGTCGGGGTCGTAGTCGTAGATGCGCTTGACGGCGTTATCGAAGGCCCCGAAGCCAATAATGACGACGTGGACGTGCGCCTTGCCGCGGGCTTCGCTTTCCCACGCGAACGGGCGGTGGGCAAAGTGAATCTTCACCCGGTAGCGGCCAAAGAGCAGTCCCCAGACGACCGGCACTTGCTCGCCCTGCGTGATGGAGTTGGTAGCGACGAAGCCTACGCGGATTTGCGTCCCTTGGATGTACTCAGCGGCCCGGTAGAACCACGCAACAACGTAGTCCATGTCGCCGGTATTCTTGAAGTCACGGAACACGTTGGCCATATCGGCCCGTTGGTCGGAGTTCTGGTAATGCTTCCCGACGAAAGGCGGGTTGCCGAGGACGAAGGAGCATTGCTCGGGCGGCAGAACGGAGCGCCAGTCGGTGCGGAGGGCGTTGCCGACGACGATGTGGGGCGAGGCGCGCAACGGCAGGCGGTCGTAGAACTGACCGAATGCCTGCGAGAGCGCGACGTTGGCCTGGTGGTCGGTCAGCCAGAGGGCGACCTCGGCAATGCGGGCGGGGAATTCCTCAATCTCGATGCCGTAGAACCGGTCCACGTTGACCTTTGAAAGCTGGTTCACGTTGTCGAGCGACATTTCGTGCTGCTCGCCGTAAAGCTCCAGCAGGACTTCGAGTTCCAGCTTGCGCAGTTCGCGGTAGGTGATGACGAGGAAGTTGCCGCAGCCGCAGGCGGGATCGAGGAAGCGGAGTTTGGCCAGCTTGTCGTGAAACTCGTGCAGGCGGGCGGTGCGGCGGGTGGAGCGGTCGGCCTTGATGCTCTCGAACTCGGCGCGGAGGTCGTCGAGGAACAGGGAGCGGATGACTTTGAGGATGTTCTTCTCCGCCGTGTAGTGCCCGCCGATGCGCCGGCGTTCCTTGCTGTCCATGACCGCCTGGAAGAGCGAGCCGAAGACGGCGGGGGAGATGGTTTCCCAGCGGAAGCGACAGCAGGCGAGCAGGCCGTTGCGCATGTCGGCGTTGAACTCCGCGAATTCGAGGTGTTCGGCAAAGAGTTCGCCGTTGACGTAGGGAAAGTCGCGGAGTTCCTCGTCGAGATTGCGCTGCCGTTGCGGGGCGTCGGTGTTGAGGACGCGGAAGAGCTGCTCCAGCCGGAGGCCGAGATCGGAGCCATCCTCGGCAGTGCGGTCGCACAGGAACAGTTCGAAGGCTTTCTGGGGGAAGATGCCATTGTCCTCGGCAAAGAGGCAGAAGAGGATACGGACGAGGAAGCGCTTGAGTTCATGGCCGGTATAGCCGCCCGCCTCCAGCGCGTCGTGGAGGTCGCACATGAGCGCGGTGGCTTCCAGGTTGGCCGGGTCCTCCGGGTTGAGGCGGTGATGGGTGTAGCCGGCGATGAAGGCGAAGTGGCGGACGTGCTTGTGGAGATCGGCCAGCGGGAACTCGATTCTGGGCGGGAGACGCTTGAGCAGCGGGGCGTCCGGGTCCTGCTCCGGTTCGAGGTCGTGGAGGGCAATACGGCCGAAATCGGAGATGATCAGCCAGCGGGGAATCTCGCGGTCGCGCCCGGTGTCCTTGAGGCCGCGGATGTAAGCCATGCCTTGGGCGTGGGCCTTGTCGAGGCTCTCGCCGGCGGACTTGTGCTCGACGAGCAGGCGGCCGGGCCAGAACAGGTCAATAAAGCCCCAGTCGCCGGAGAGCTTCTTGACCGGTTCCTCGAAGGTGGCCACGGTGCGGCGGCGGACGCCAAAGACGTTGAAGAAATCGTTCCAGAAGGATTGGCGCTCGGCGGCCTCGCGCGTTTCGCCTTGCCATTCCCTGCTGAAGGCGATGGCGCGGTGGCGAATCTCATTCCACGACAGTGGCATGGGCGGAGGCTACCACGCGACATGAGGCAAACGACAGAAATTTCCCTACTCAGGCAGGCTGGTGTGGGGTTTGCCTAAACCGCCGCCCCGAGTCTGCTTTAAGGCGGCGGGTTGCCAGCGGGGGTTCGCTCCTCACCAAGAGTATTCAATAAGTAAGTATTCAACCAGGGGCCCGGCAGCCGGCAAAGTGGAGAACCGCAGCCTGCTGCTGGCCTCTCCATTTCATGCGCCGATTGAAATGTGCTTGGTTTCCAGGAAGGCTTCGAGGCCCTCGCAGCCCAGCTCGCGCCCCCAGCCGCTCTGTTTGACGCCGCCGAACGGCGCGTTGCTGGTGGTGGGCAGCCCGTCATTGATGCCGATCATCCCCGCCTCCAGGTGTTCCGCCAGCCGGAACACGCGACTGATGTCATGCGTAAACGCGTAGGCGCTCAGACCGTGGGCGGTGTCGTTGGCCAACTGGATGGCTTCTTCCTCCGTGTCGAACGCGGTTACCGGCGCCAGCGGGGCGAATACCTCCTCGCGCCGGCACAACGCGTTAGCCGGCACATCGGCCAGCACGGTTGGCTCGAAGAAGAACCCTCGGCGTTCCAGGCGCGCGCCTCCGCAAAGCACCCGCGCGCCCCGGCGCACGGCGTCCTGGACGAAGTCGAGCGCATGGCGCACGGCGGCTGCGTCAATCAGCGGGCCGATCTCCACGCCGGGCTCGGAAAATTCTCCCACCTTCAGGGCCTTCACCTGGGCGGCGAAAGTTACGAGGAAGCGTTCGTAGATGGGCCGCTGCACGAGAAGGCGGTTGGCCGCGATGCACGACTGGCCGGTGTTGCGCATTTTGGCCAGCAACGCCCCGTCCACCGCCACCTTCAGGTCAGCGTCGTCAAACACCAGCAGGGGCGCGTTGCCGCCTAACTCGAGCGAGAGCGGCTTGACCGTGTGGGCGGCGTTGCGAATTAACACCCGCCCGACTTCCGTGGAGCCGGTAAACGTCACCTTCCGGCAGAGGGGGTTGCTGAGAAACTCCTCGCCGAATTGATCGGACTGCCCGCACACCACTTGCAGGACTCCACTAGGCAACCCCACCGCCTGCGCGCACTCGGCAAGAGTGATGCAGCTCAGCGGCGTCTGCCGCGCCGGCTTCAGCAAAACCGGGCAGCCGGCGGCCAGGGCGGGCGCCAATTTGCGCACCGCCAACACCAGCGGGAAATTCCACGGGCTGATGGCGGCCACCACCCCGATGGGTGTCTTGATGACCAGATTGCGCTTGCCCTCGGCCTGCGGGGGAATGACACGCCCATAAGCGCGCCGGCCTTCCTCGGCGAACCACTGGAGATGGTCCACGGACATGGCCACTTCGGCCAGACTTTGGGCCAGCGGTTTGCCGTTCTCGGTGCTGAGCAGGCGCGCGACCTCGTCGCGGCGCCGCTCCAGCTCAGCGGCGATTCGCCGGAGATATTCACCGCGCGCCTTGGCGGTAAGTCCGCGCCAGCTCGGAAACGCCGCGTGCGCATCCGCGATGGCCTGGGCCAGCCTAGCGCGGTTGATCGTTGAGATTCGAGCGAAGGGTTCCTCGTTGGCCGGGTTGACCACGTCCCACGCCGGCTCGCCTTGCACGAACGCCCCATTGAGATAGAGCGGATAGGTCCTCATGCGAAACCCCGGATTCAAACCAGAAAGGCGGAGGAAGTTCCTCCGCCTTCACAACAACCATGAGCTGACCCGCCTTACTTCTTGCCCAGGATCGCGTCCTTGGCGGCCTTGGCCACGCGGAATTTCACCACGCGCTTGGCCGGAATCTGGATCTGCTCGCCCGTGGCCGGGTTTCGGCCAATGCGCGCCTTCCGGTTCACGAGCACGAGCTTGCCCAGGCCCGGCAGCGTAAAGCGGTTCTTGGCATTCTTGTAAGCGAGCGCCACGAGGGCTTCCAGAACCTCTCCGGCCTGCTTCTTGGTAATCCCGACGGTTTCCGCGACAGATGCGACGATTTGTGATTTGGTTAGTGTTTTTGCCATACTTGTGCGATAAGGCTATCAGCAAAGCGGCGTCGGCGCAAGCCTAAACCGCGCGAAAACAAAGGGGGAAAACCGTCCTTCGCGAGAGGTCAAACGCTCAGTGGCGCTTCTGTCTGCTCCACGTTCCGCAGCATCTCATGCATGGCCTCCGGGGAAACCCCGTAGGTAATCTGGGTGTTGAGTTGGTGGGTCAGGAACTCGTCGAGTGCAATCCATCGGCCCTCGACGTTGATGCGCTTGGTCCAGGCACACACCACCTGCAACTGGCCTTGCAGTCGGCGGACCGCGTCCGTGGAGCGGTTCACCTCATCAAGCGCTTTTTCCAGTTGCCGCCGTACCACCAGTTGCTCGTGCAAGCTCTGTCGCAGACGCTGCAACAGCAGGCCGATGATCGCGAACGCCAGGAAGCAGATCACGCTGTTCGCATACCGAAACACCTCCAGGGGATAGTGGTGGTCCGAAAGAATGTCCACGACGCACCAGGTGATCCCGCTCAGAATGGCCATGCAGACCACCGACAATCGCCCCAGGTACCAGCCGCAGAGGGAGACGGGAATGAAGAAGAAGACGAAGAAAAGGAAATGGTAGCCGGCCAGGTACACGATATAACTCAGGACGAGGAGGTTGGCCAGGCTGGCCAGGATGACCTTCAGTTTGAAGCGCTTGCTCATGTGATTCGTTGTCTGCTAATGCCGTTAGATGCCAACAAAGACACTGTTTGCAGCTAGTTTCGTGCCGAACAAAGTACGTTCTCACCCGGTTGACCCCGCATCCGCCTTATGCCCGGCAGATCCGCAAAACGGAGCCGGCGACTCCGGTTCGGTTTGATAACCCTTATTCTATTGTCCCGCTGTTCGTTTTGGGGTATTTAGGGCGAGAGCCGCAGCCGGGGGAGCCGGCTGAATGAGTATGCACGCATGAAAGTAGTGATTCTTTGTGGCGGTATGGGCACGCGCTTGCGCGAGGAGACCGAATTCCGGCCCAAGCCGATGGTGCCAATCGGCGAACGCCCGATTCTGTGGCACATCATGAAAACCTACGCCTATTACGGGCATAAGGACTTCGTCCTCTGCCTCGGTTACAGAGGCGAGGTGATCAAGGAGTACTTCCGCAACTACCAGTGGAACACGAGCGATGTCACCCTCCGGCTCGGCGCCCGGCCCCAGACCCGCTACCACAACCAGCACGACGAGGAAGATTGGTCCGTAACGCTCGCTGACACCGGGTTGGCGACGATGACCGGCGGCCGCCTCAAACGCGTGCTCCGCTACGTTAAGGACGACACTTTTCTGCTCACCTATGGCGATGGTCTCACCAACAGTGACATCAACGCTTCCATCGCCTTCCATCAGGCGCAGGGCAAAACGGTCACCATCACTGCCGTGCGCCCGGCGGGAAGGTTTGGCGACCTGGAGATCCAAGGATCGGCAGTGACCGCCTTCAAAGAGAAGGCGGAGCAGCAGAGCGGTTTCATTAACGGCGGCTTCTTCGTGCTGAACCGCCGCATCTTCGATTATCTGACCGACGACACCTGCGTGCTGGAGCAGAAGCCGCTGAGCCGCCTCGCCGCCGAGCGCCAGATCGCGGCCTTCATGCATACCGATTTCTGGCAGTGCATGGATACCTACCGCGAGCAGCAACTACTGACGAATATGTGGAACAGCGGTCAGGCGCCCTGGAAAGTCTGGTAATGTTCAACGGGTTTTACAGCAACAAGAGGGTGCTCGTTACCGGCCATACCGGGTTCAAGGGAAGCTGGGCGGCGCTGTGGTTGGCAAACCTTGGCGCGCGGGTTTGGGGTTTCAGCCTGCCAGCCCCTACCGATCCAAACCTTCACCAGGTCATCAGCGCCGGCACCTTTGAAACCCAGGTGGAAGGTGACATCCGGGACTACCCGATGTTGCTCGCGGCGCTGGACCAGGCCAGGCCCGACCTGGTCCTTCACATGGCCGCACAGCCGCTCGTGCGGCGTTCCTACGCCGAACCGATCGAGACGTTGCAAACCAATGTGATTGGCACCGCGCATCTGCTTGAGGCCGTCAGAGCGCTGGGCCTGGGCTGCCCGGTCGTTGTTGTCACGAGCGACAAGTGTTATGAGAACCGGGAGTGGGAATTCGCTTACCGCGAAAACGACCCGCTCGGCGGCCACGACGTCTATTCCATGAGCAAGGCGGCCACTGAGCTCGTGGCCCAATCCTGGCACCGCTCGTTCTTCGTCTCCGACCCCAGGCTCGGTCCGGTGGCAACTGTTCGGGCCGGCAATGTCATCGGCGGTGGGGATTACGCCGTTGACCGCATTGTCCCCGACTGTGTCCGGGCGCTCATTGCAGGCAAGCCGATCCTGGTGCGTAACCCGGCGGCGGTGCGGCCCTGGCAGCACGTTCTGGAATGTCTCAGCGGCTACCTCTGGCTCGGAGCCAGGCTGGGGGCCGAGGGGAAGAATTCCCCGCTGGCAACCGCCTTCAATTTCGGGCCTGGAGCCGCTTCCCGCCAGCCGGTGAAGCGGCTCGTCGAGGAGGTCCTGGACGTCTGGCCGGGCCGATGGGTGGACGGATCGAGCGCCGCCAGCCCACACGAAGCCACCCTGCTCTCGCTGGCCATTGACAAGGCCGCCGCGCTGCTCAATTGGCACCCGGTGTGGGACTTCCACCGGGCGATCCGCGAGACCATTACCTGGTATCACCAGCGGCACGCCCTGAACAACGGCGACATGCTGGGCTTCACCCGACGACAGATTGATCTCTATGCCGAGTCGGCGCGCGCCAAGGGGCTCCCTTGGGCCCAATAGGCGAATGGACCTCGCCTTCCAATGCCGTTCGTGCGGGAGCGCCCGTGGAACTCTCATCTTGGACCTGGGAACCCAACCGCTCGCCAACAACCTCCTCCGCCCCGAGGATCTTTCCAAGGCCGAGCCGAAATTCCCGCTGCGCCTGGCGGTGTGTGAATCGTGCTGGTTGCTCCAAATCCTCGATCTGGTTCCCCCCGTCCAACTGTTTACCGAGTACCTTTATTTCTCCTCGTTCTCCGACCTGATGCTGCGTCATGCGCAGGCCGCCGCTGAACATTATATCGGGGAATTCGGGCTCAACCGGCGGAGCCTGGTTGTCGAAATCGCCAGCAACGACGGTTACCTGCTCAAGAACTTTCGGTCGGCCGGTGTGCCTTGCCTGGGGATCGAGCCCGCGGCCAACATTGCCAAGGTAGCCCGAGAGGCCGGCATCGAAACCCTGGTCGAGTTCTTTGGCGCCGATCTCGCGGGCCGCCTTGCGGCGGGCGGACGCAAGGCCGATCTGATCCTGGGTAACAACGTCTTCGCCCACGCACCTAACACCAACGATTTCGTGGCGGGATTGCGGACATTGCTAAAGCCCGGCGGGCGCATCGTGCTCGAATTCCCCTACGCCGCGGACTTCATCGAAAAGGGTGAATTCGACACGATCTACCACGAGCACGTCTTCTACTTCAGCCTCACGGCCCTGGCGCCGCTATTCCAGCGGCATGACCTCTCCATCTTTGCCGCGGAACGGCTGAAGATCCATGGCGGCTCGCTGCGCCTGTTCGCAGGCATAACCGGCGAGCACGGCGAACAGCCATCGGTCGCAGCGCTGCTCCGGGAAGAGCGGCAAAAAGGGCTCGCCACCCTGGCCTATTACCAGGGCTTCGCCAACCGCGTCCTTGGACTCAGGGATGGGTTGCGGGCTCTTCTGCACGATCTGAAAGCGCAGGGCAAATCGGTCGCCGCTTACGGGGCTTCGGCCAAGGGCAGCACGCTGCTGAATTTCTTCGGGCTGGGAACTGAAATGATAGACTTTGTCGCCGATCGCAGCACCTATAAACAGGGGCGGTTGACCCCGGGCACTCACCTGCCCATCGTCCCGCCTGAGCAGCTCGCCGAGGCGCGGCCCGATTACACCCTGCTGCTGACGTGGAATTTCGCCGAGGAAATCATGGCGCAACAGAAGGCCTATCGCGAGCGCGGCGGAAAGTTCATCGTTCCCATCCCGGCGGTGACCGTGGTCTAAGGTGACGCGTGCGATGAAGTTTGCCGGCACAACACTTCCCGGAGTTTGGCTGATCGGCCTGGATCTGCGCGAAGACGAACGCGGCTTCCTGGCGCGCACCTTCTGCGAGCAGGAATTTGCCGCGCATGGATTGAACGTGCGCTGGCCGCAGTGCAATCTGACGCTGACCCGGCGGCGCGGCATGATCCGCGGCCTGCACTTTCAGGCCGAACCGAAGCCGGAAATCAAGCTGATCCGCTGCGCGGCGGGGGCCATTTACGATGTCCTGCTGGATGTTCGCCCCGCCTCGCGGACCTTCGGCCAGTGGGAAGCTTTCGAGTTGACCTCCGCGAACCGGCGCATGCTCTACGTCCCTGGCGGCCTGGCGCACGGCTTTCAGTGCCTGCAAGATGATTGCGAGGTCTTCTACCAGATGTCGGAGTTTTACGACCCGGCACAGGCGCGGGGCATTCGCTGGAATGATCCGACCGCCGGCATTCGGTGGCCCCTGCCGGATCCCGAACTGTCGGAGAAAGACCAGCGGCTCCCGCTCCTCGCCGAGATGTTACCAGCGAGACCATGAAGATTCTGCTGACCGGCCCGACGGGCTTCATCGGATCGGCCTTTGCCCGGCTCGCTTTGGGCCAAGGACACCAAGTGGCCGGGCTGGCCCTGCCGGGTGAAGCCCTTCCGGCCAGCCTGGAAAGGTCCGTAACGTGGCTGCGCGGCACTCTGGACGCCCCTCCCTGGCGGGAGATTGGCGCCTTCGCGCCCGACCTGTGCGTACACGCTGCCTGGATCACCACCCCCGGCATCTACCTCGAATCGCCTGAAAACGAGCGGTTCCGGGACTGGAGCCTCGCCTTTGTCCGCCAATTGCTCCGCCTGGGCGTGGGCCACATCGTCGGCCTCGGCACCTGTGTCGAATACCAGATCGGCACGGAGCCGCTGAATGAGGAACGCACCCCCGCGGGACCCACCACCACCTATGCTCGCTGCAAGGACGAGCTGCGCCGCGCGCTGGAGGCAGAGACCCGCGCGAGCCGTTTCGGCTTTGGCTGGGCCCGCGTGTTCTACCCTTACGGTCCTGGGGAACATCCCTCGCGGCTCTGCAGCTCCCTGATCGCGAAGCTCCGCCGAGGCGAAGAGATCGTGCTCAAAACACCTGATAGCACCAAGGATTACATATACATTGACGATCTGGCTGAAGCGCTCCTGACCGTAGTGGAAAAGCGCTTCTGCGGCATCATTAACCTCGGGACGGGCGAAGGCGTCACCGTCCGGCAAATGGCCGGGTTCCTCGGCCAATGCCTGGGAAGGCCCGATCTGGTGCGCGTGGCCCCAAGTCTTGAGCGGGACCCCTTCCCCTTTGTCGTCGCCGATCCTGCTCGCCTGAAGTCATTGGGCTGGCGCCAGCAGGTGCCCTGGCAGGAAGGATTGGGGCGCTTGGTCGCATTGGTCGGGGTGTGAATCAAGTATGGAGAATCCACCCAAAATCCGCGCCCAACCCAAGCCTTCGTGCCCGTTGTGCGGCACCGCGGGCCGGGGCCTCTACGATCATCTCACCGACTGCCTATTTGGCACGGCCGGCGAATGGGGATTCTCCCAATGCCCTCGGCCCGACTGCGGTCTCCTGTGGCTCAATCCGGCCCCGGTGGCAGAGGATCTTCACCTCGCATACCAGACTTACTTTACCCACGCGGACGCCCCGGCCGGCCAGGCGGCTCCAAGCCGGACGGGCAAGTTCCTCTCCGTGGTTTACAATGCTGCCGCGAGCCTGCCGCGAGCGCTTCTTGAATTGCGCAAGGAGCAGCGGCAGAGAGCTTGCATGTTTCTCACGGACCAATCACCGGGCCGGTTGCTGGACGTCGGCTGCGGCGACGGGACCTTCCTCCACAAGATGCAGGCGCGCGGATGGAAGGTGGACGGGGTTGATTTCGACCGCAGGGCAATTGAAAACGCCCGCCTCCGTTATAACCTGGAGTTGCGGCACGGAGACTTGGCGAGCGCCGGTTTCCCGAGTTCGACGTTTGACGCCGTGACCCTCAACAACGTGATCGAACATGTGCCTGATCCGGTCGGGTTGCTGGCCGAGGCCTGGCATGTGCTCAAGTCTGGGGGACGGCTGGTGGTGATTACCCCCAACGCCAGCAGCCTGGGCCATCAGGTCTTCAAGCAAGCGTGGCTGGGCCTGGATCCGCCGCGACACCTGAAAGTGTTCTCGCCTGAGGCCCTGCGCACCTGCGCCGAACGCGCTGGGATACATTCCCCTCAAGTGTGGACGACCGCAGCCCATGCAGACAGGTTCGCCGGCGGTAGTTTTCTCATCACAGAAGTCCAGAGGCGCTGTGCTTCACCGCGGTCCACGCCCGGCGTCCGGATTGTCCGCACGGTGAGAAGCTGGGCGCTGGCATATCGTGAGCAATCTGCCCTCAAGCGTGATGGTAATCTCGGCGAGGAAGCGGTGTTGACCGGAACGAAGCATACCCCCACGCCATGAAGCCACTCCATTCCCATTGCGAAGAAGAACAAGTGGTGGTGGTTCGCCGCCAATGGCCAGCGTGATGCTTTGCGACGCACACACACGCCGGGAAGTCTGCGCCGTGGTGGTTACCTACAACCCGGGAACGAGCACACTCGAAAACGTGCGGGCCCTAACTACCCAAGTCCCGGCGATCGTGGTGGATAACACCCCCAGCCCCAGTTGCGCGAAGACAGGAGTATTGGCGGCAATTGAACAGATGGATTCCGTCCAATTGATTCGCAATCAGCAGAATCTTGGTATTGCCGCGGCCTTGAATCGAGGAATCCGGGAAGCTATTAATTCAGGTTACCAGTGGGTGGCGACCTTCGACCAAGACAGCACCATTACGCCCCGATTCTTCGACGGTCTGCTCAATGCTCTCCAGAGCTATCCGGCAAGGGAACGCGTCGCCCTGGTCGCTCCGTTGATGTACTATCCGGAGTCCAAGGAAATGGAGGTGGCGAACGCCGACCAACTGCCGGAATCCTCGCTAGTCCGGACTGCCATGACCTCGGGCAGTCTGATCCGTACGGAAGTGTTTGCCAAGCATGGCTTTTACGACGAAGCCTGGTTCATGGACTATGTGGATTATGAGTATTGCCTCCGGCTGCAACAGGCCGGCTATCAACTTCTCCGCGCCAATCATGTCCTCCTGCACCACCAACTGGGAACGGTCAAGACCTTTCGGCTTTTTGGCAGTGAATTATTCATCAAGACCCACGACGCCTGGCGGCACTACTACATCGCCCGAAACCGGTTGTTAATGTACCGCCGCTACGCGCTCACCTTTCCGGGCTGGTGTCTTTACGACTTCGGCTCCTTTTTTCGCGAATTGGGGAAAGTCATCGCCTTTGAGTCTGCCGAGTTAGACATAACCCTAAACATTCTGAAAGGCATAGCGCACGGTTTGATTGGCAAAACCGGACCATTGGTGCAGCCTTCCGTAAGAAATGAAGTCCGCCACTAGGCCACCAGTCGGGGTGGTGATCGTCAACCACAACCTGAAAGCCTCGCTGCGTGAGACCTTGCAGTCGTTGCGGCAGGTTCATTATCCGTCGGTCAAGGTGGTGGTTTCTGATAACGCGTCCTCCGACGGCGCACCAGACATGGTGCGGCAGGAATTCCCGGAAGTTCACCTGCTGGCACATCAGCAGGAACAGGGCTATGCTCGCGCCGCCAGCCTGGGCATGGCGTTTCTATTGGACAAGGTGAAGTATGTCTTCAGCACCACCAACGATGTCATCCTGGATCCGGAGATCCTGAACGTGCTGGTGGACTACGCCGAGAGCCACCCCGAAGCGGGTGTGCTTGGCACCAAGATCCTGTTCTTCGACCGCCCAGACGTGATCTGGCACGCCGGCGGCCGGGTCCATCCGCTGCATGGCCACAGCCGCCACTTCGGATGGAACCGGCGCGATCGTCCGCGCTACAACCAGGTGCGCGAGTGCGATTTCGTCACAGGCTGTGGGTTCCTCCTGCGCTGCGAGGCGCTCAAGAAGGCCGGCCTTTTCAACGAGGACCTCATTTTCTACTCGGAGGACGCCGATTTGTGTTACCGCCTCCGGGAGAGCGGCTACCGGGTGGTCTATGTGCCGGGGGCAAGGATGTGGCACAAAGTGGGCGCCACGCTGGCGAAGAATCGGCCACTGCAACTCCGCTACAGCACGCGGAATAGCCTCTACCTGATCCAGCGCCACCGCCTTGGCTGGTATCCGCTGTCGTTGTGGGTAAACCTGCTGGCGGTTAACCCATTCAAAATGCTGCTGTTCGCCCTGATGCTGCGTGGGCAGAACTCCATTGGCATTTGGCAAGGCATCAAGGATTGGCGTCGAGGCCGGTTCGGGTGGTTGCACCAGCCTGTCGTATGCCCGAAGTAGCCGTAGTCTATCTCGCCCGAACAGGCAGCGGCCTGGAGTCCCTACGCCGCTTCCTGCGCGGTTACGAGTGTCATCCCAGCGGGCTCGAGCATGACTTGGTGGTGGTGCTCAAGGGCTTCTCGCGGGACAGCGAGTTGGCGGAATGGCGCGCAGAGCTGAGCCGCTTTCCTCATCACGAATTCCGCATGTCGGACTTCGGCTTCGATATACGTGCCTATTCCCTGGCGGCGCGGCGGCTTCCCCATCCTTACCTCTGCTTCCTGAATTCATTCAGCGAACCCTTGGTCGCCGACTGGCTGAGGATCCTCCACCGCTGGGTGCTTGTGCCGGGTGTAGGCGTGGTCGGCTGCACCGCCTCTTGGGCAAGCATATATTCCGTTGTCGAACAGGAACTCGCCGCGGCTGCAACCCAGCCGCTCCTCCGCCGTCTCTTGTTGAGGATCAAAGTCCCCATTAACCGCCGAGCCTTCCCTCCGTTTCCCAACCCTCACCTGCGCAGCAATGCCTTCGTCATCCCCCGGGAATTGATGAACCGCGTCTGGCCAAGCTTCGTCGTCAGCAAGCGTAAGGCCTACCACTGGGAAAGTGGTCGGGAGAGTTTCACTCGCCGCATTCAAGCGCTGGACCTGCGCGTGTTAGTCGCGGGAAAAGATGGCCTCGGCTACGGTCCCCCAGAATGGCCTCGTAGCGGAACGTACCGCCTGGGCAAGCAGGAAAACCTCCTGGTCTCGGATAATCAAACTCGCGACTATGACGAGGCCGACGCCGCGTCGCGACGCCGACTGTCAATGGTCACTTGGGGTATGGACCTGTCGTTGGCACACTGGGAGAATCAGAAGCAACTCCCCGCGGAGCAGTGATCGTGCGCACCAGCGGTTTGCTCCTGTGCTCCAGCGTCCCGCCCGTGGCGCAGGTGCCGCAGGCCCCAATCGCGTGACTGGGCCGGGCACAAGCCCAGGTGTGCTGAATTCGTCAGTATTTCCTATCAGTAATTGGCCGTTGACACCCGGGAACGTGCTCTGGTAGTATCGCGCAATGCTCGGTGAGCCCGAAAACCAATTCTTCCTCACCCGCGCAGCGTCGAGTACATGCGGGCGCGCGAAAGGCAATTTCCTATCAGTTGCATCCATCTATGAACCTTTTTCAAGTGAATCTTCGGAAACTCGCACACAATGTCCGTGTGCGAGGATTGCTACGCGAGGCTAGGGTTTTGCGGCAAGTGATCGCGCCTCGCTGCTCGCGGGCCTTTCTGCGCACACGCGACCAATTCATCGGTAAGGTGGCATTGGAGGTGGGCGACCGTTCGCCGTGTTTTGCCAATCCGCACGTGTTCCCCATCTATCCCCTGCTCAAATCCTGCGACAATCTGGTGCTGGCGGACAGCCTGTGGCAGAAGCAGACGGCGGATGTGGCGGGCCGGAAGATTACTAGTGATGGGGTGACTTGCGATGGGATTCGGGATGAGTCGTACGAATTGGTGATCTCGTGGCACTGCCTCGAACATATGGCAAACCCCATCCGAGCGCTGCGGAATTGGCGGCGGATTCTCAAACCCAACGGCCTGGCTGTGGTCTCCGTACCCGATCGGAATGAGACGTTTGAGCATCGGCGCCCACTCACTTCCTGGAGCCACATCCTCTGGGATTACGAGCACGACACAGGAGAGGATGATCTCACGCACATCGAGGAACACATGAGGTATTATGACCACGACATGGATCTGCTGGGTGATGTGCAGGATCCAGAGGAGACCCTCAAGATGAAAGTCCACAACCGGGAAACCCGGACCGTGCATCATCACACCTGGGATGATGTGCTTCTGGCAATGGCCCTGATGTATGCCGGCTTTCAACTGATAGAAGTATCGCGCCACCCGCCCTTTCACATCATCTCCGTCGCCAGAAAGCCGTGAACTACGACTCCGAGGCCGACTACGGCGGCGATTATTGCGATGACGCCGGTTACGCCGAACACAAAGGTCAGCGATGAGCGCCAACACTGAAAAGCCAATCTCTCCTGACAATGCTGGCGCTCATCCGCTTCACCCGCGCAGCGTCGAGTACATGCGGGCACGCGAAAGGCAATTTCCTATCAGTAGGTTTTTGCCCATCTTGGTGCCGCGAAAGGAACGCTGGAGGCGTTTTATGCTTATGCCGACCAGGATGCGACGATGCTGCCTGCGGGTGGGCCGCCCGTCAAGGGGCGGGAGGATATCCGCAAAGTGATGTCCGATGGTCCGGGTGCGAACTCAAATGGACGCGTCAACAGACGTGCATCTCGGAGGGCGGATATCTGGGCTATCCCTTGGGCAGAGGAGGAAGCACAAGGCGTAATGGCTCGGCCGCAAGTCGCTGTAAACCACCGATTTGGGGGCGGATGAGGTTTTCGCTACCCACAGGGGTCAAGCCACTGACCAGAACCGTCTTGCCGGTCCCCGCGTTGGGATCGGTAAAGGCACCCACCGCCGCGATGAGGTCCAAAGTCACGTCGTCCGCGCTGATCACACCATCCAGAGCAGCATGTCCCTAACGAGCTTGGAAATCGGTCACAGCTAAACAAAAAGGGGTTCAGGAAAACTTCAGGAATCACCCCACCACTCCCCAGCCCCCATGTCAGGGCCAGGGAAAAGCAGCGTGAAAGCAGACCGAAGTTTTGGGGTCACCATTTGCACCTCTGGCTTCGCCTGCATTTTCGGCGGCACCTTCTTCGTCGGTTGTTGTGGTGGTGCGTGTTGGCGCATTCTTGGGCAAACCGATCCAACTTGGTGCGGTTTTCAATTGAGGCCGATCACTCCTGCACCCGTTGCAACGCTCTGCTGGGGTGTGGACCTGTAGTTGGCATACTGGGAAAATCAGAAGCAACTCCCCGCGGAGCAGTGATCGTGCGCACGAGCGGTTTGCTCCTGTGCTCAAGCGTCCCGCCCGTGGCGCAGGTGCCGCCGGCCGCCATCGCGTGACCGGGCCGGGCGCAAGGCCAGGTGTGTTGAATTCTCCGCCGCTGATTTCTCTTGAATTCTGCTGGCGGGCGTGGCTTTTTCCCAGCAGTCTATTAGGGACATATGGAACCGCTTAAAAAGCCGCAAGCCTGTCCATGGTGGCGCCGCCACCCAGGCTTTTTCTTATTGCTTCTGCTCGCGGCTTTGCTTGCCGTCTTGTTCGCGCGGAGTTTTCTGCCGCAATATATTCTGTTCTCCAACGACGGTCCGCTTGGGGCCTTGGCCAGCCAGGAATCCCTGAAATGGTCGAACTTTCACGGCGTCTGGTGGGACCTGAATTCCATCGGCATCCAGGGCATCACCAGCAATCTGTCAATCACCCAAGTCATACACCTGGCCTTGCGTCCTGTGGCTTGGGCGAAGTTCTTCGCGCCATTGACGTTGCTCATACTCGGCCTCGCAGCGGGTTTCTGCTTCCGGAAGCTCGGCCTTTCCCACATCGCGTGTGTGCTGGGGGCGTTGGCGGTGGCATTGAACACGGGGTTTTTCTCTGCTGCCTGCTGGGGCGTGGCCTCGCAGACCATTTGTGTGGCATGCTGCTTCATCGCGCTTGGGTTCCTGGTGGTGGGGGGGGATCGTTTGCGTTGGGTGCGGGTGGTGTTGGCGGGGATGGCGGTCGGCATGGGCGTGGTGGAGGCGTATGACATTGGCGCATTATTCAGCATGTGTGTCGCGGCGTTTGTGCTGGTTCAGCCGTGGCTCACACCGGGACCGCCGATGCGGCGCGTGGTTAGTGGTCTAAGCCGGTTGATGGTCGTGGTCTGTTTTGCCCTGTTGATCGCGTTTCAAGCGGTTTCCTCGCTCATCAGCACGCAGATCAAGGGGGTGGCGGGGACGCAGCAGGACACACGCACCAGGACGGAGCGATGGGATTATGCCACCCAATGGAGCCTGCCCAAAATGGAGGCTTTGGGTTTTGTTTTTCCCGGCCTGTTTGGCTATCGGATGGACAGTCCGGGAGGTGGCAATTATTGGGGAGCCGTGGGCCAGGACCCGGAATGGGACCACTTTTTCGCCAGCGGCGCCAAAGGGACGCCGCCGAGCGGCTTCATCCGCTTTTCCGGTGGCGGGAGTTACGCGGGGGTGTTCGTAGTGCTGGTGGCCGCGTGGGCAGTCGTCCAGTCTTTCCGGAAGGAGCAATCGGTGTTCGCGCTGGCCCATCGGAAGGCGATCTGGTTTTGGACGACAGTGGGCTTCGTTGCCTTGCTGCTGGCATTCGGGCGATTTGCCCCCTTCTACCAGTTTATTTACGTCCTGCCTTACTTTTCAACGATCCGAAACCCTGCCAAATTCACGTTCTTCGTGGAGTTGTCTATCGTGATCTTGTTCGCGTACGGCGTGCATGGTTTGAGCCGCCGTTATCTTGAGACGCCACTGCTGGCGAAGGGAGGGATGGTTTCGTATCTGCGAGCGTGGTGGGGCCGGGTGCAGGGGTTCGATCGCCGGTGGACCGCGCTGTGCCTGCTCGGCGTAGTGTTGAGCGGGCTCGGCTGGCTGTTCTACGCGGCGTCACGCGCCCATCTGGAAGCGTACCTGCAAAAGGTGCAATTCGACGCCGCGATGGCCAAGGCCATCGCCGCGTTCAGTATCGAGCAGGTCGGGTGGTTCGTGCTTTTGCTCGCCCTGGGAGTCGGGTCGCTGGTGTTGGTCGTGAGCGGCTTCTTCGCCGGACGCCGGGCTGGATGGGCCGGTGTCTGGCTCGGGGCGCTGCTTGTGCTGGATTTGGGCCGGGCCAACGCCCCGTTTATCGTCTATTGGGACTGGCCGCAGAAATACGCCTCCAACGAGGTGCTCGACTTTCTGCGCCGAAAGCCTTACGAGCAGCGGGTGGCGATCCTGCCCTTCCCCTTCCCCCAGGAATTCTCCCTGTTGGATAGCCTCTATCGCATCGAATGGGTGCAGCACCACTTCCAGTATTACAAGATCCAGTCGCTGGATGTTGTGCAGATGCCGCGCGTCCCGGAGGACCTGGCGGCGTTTCAAGGGGCCATGGCCAGAGCGGGCGTGCCGGGGCTGCTACGGCGCTGGGAACTGACCAGCACCCGCTATCTGGTTGGTCCGGCTGGCTTCACCGACGAACTCAACCGGCAAATGGACCCACAACTCAAGCGGTTTAGCAACGCGCTCCGTTTCGATGTCGAACCCAAACCGGGCATCGCCGCGCGCAGGCTGGAGGAACTGACGGCGGTCGTCGCTACAAACGGGCCGTTTGCCGTGATCGAATTTGCCGGCGCGCTCCCCAAGGCTGGACTCTACTCCCACTGGATCACACAGACCAACGACGCACAGGCGCTCCAGACCCTGGTCAGCCCCGGCTTCAACCCTGCTCAAACCGTGCTGGTCGCCACAAACCTGACGCCCGCAGCCGGAGGCGCAACCAACCAAAGCCCCGGCACGGTCGCGTTCTCAAGCTACGCGCCGAAAGACCTGGTGCTGAAGGCGGACGTTAAGACGCCGGCGGTCCTGCTGCTGAACGACAAGTATGATCCGGGCTGGCAGGTCGAAGTGGATGGCCATCCGGCCCCGCTGCTGCGCTGCAACTTTATCATGCGTGGCGTTTCCTTGACGCCAGGGTCGCACACGGTGGAGTTCCATTTCCGGCCACCGTATCAAGGTTTGTACGTCCATCTGGCCACAGTGACGGTCGGACTGTTGCTACTTGGCTATCTGGGCTTGAGCAGACGGGAGAAAGCAGTGCCAGCCTCAACAGACGCACCATCTCCCGCAGAAACAGCCCGACTGTCCAAGTAGCTGAGCTGTGGGCTAACAGCGAGCGAAGCTTATAAGACCAGGACGGTGAGCCGGCACTGGGGGCGCCCATGAGTGCCTCATGTATGTCTCGCGAATGGCCCGTGACGGCTTCCTCGGGGTTTGATCTTAGGTCCTTAACAGCCGACGATGTTTCCCTTGTTCTGGTGGGAGGTTTCGTCCTCATTGTAATCCACCGCGCCGTCATTCTAGAGAATGGGCCGGCTTTCCTCGGGCTCGAGGGTCAGGATGCCGTCGCAGGGAAAGCGCTGGAGTTTCAGGCCGGAGCCGTTGTTCCAAATGCCGCCACCGAGGGGTTTGCCGCCCGCGCCGCCGCGACTGGTCGTTTCCCAGATGTATGATGGCGATGACGACCAGGAGTTCGACCAAAGTGAAGGCCCCCGCATGAAATCCATCAAATCCCAGGAACGCGCCAGAATTGACGCGGCACCGCTCACCCCGCCAGCCCATCACCATGATATGTCCGTAGTATATCTGTAGTACATCCTTAGTACTTCACTAGTAGAGGGTGTTAGGAAATTCAAAATGCAGACCCTTGATTCCATTGGGCAAAACGCGTGTTTCGGAGAATCCAGGAAAATGGCGATGCCTTTTCCCTTATTTTGCGGAAGCGCACAAAAGCAGGGTCCGCTGCTGTTTTCGATGGTTTTCCCCATACCGTTTCTACGCCGGGTCCCAAGGCCGACGGAGGGAGTGTGATTTTCCGAGAGGATCTCATTCCAGGATAGGCACTTATGGCGAATTTCCTAACACCCTCTAGTACCTCCGTAGTACCTACCTTAATCAATGGGAGGTACTAGGTAGGTAATAGGGAGGTATTATGGTGACATTAGCGTGCGGTATGGGCGTGGCTTTCCAGAATGATCTTCGTCCAAACCGCCTCAATCCAGGGCGTACGGGCTGGGCTTGGTTAGAATGCGGTTGGCGCCGACGACGGTGGTCCCGGCGGGGACATCCTTGGTGACGACGGAGTTGGCGCCGACCGTAGCTCCCCGGCCAATTCGCACTCCGCCCAGTATCTTGGCCCCGGCGCCGATGTATGCGCCTTCCTCCACCTGTGGCGCTACACCGCTCAAGTCACGCCCGCCCAACGTGACCTGGTGGCCGATGACGACATTGTCGCCAATGCGTGTGCCGCTATGAATGACGATGCCCATTGGGTGCGGCAGGAACACCGTCTTGGGGAGTGCCAGGCCGATGTCGCAGCCGAGATAGTACATGAAGAGCCGACTCACGACCGGCACGCGATGCCGAGTCATGAAGATCAGCAGCCGGGCCGCGACGGTGTTGCTAATCCAAGGGTTCTTGGGGTGGCGACGCATCACCGCCCGACCCTATAAGCCGCCGCCAGCCCGTTCAAGCGGAATCGAACGCAAAAGGATTCTGTTCTCCAACCGCGGAATACGCGGAATACGCGGAAAGGAACCCTTCGGTTCGGCAACCCCTTGGGGGCTCCGCCAGCTTCTGCCTGCTCCAGCCGTGAAATTCCAACCGTTCGCTGGCCTTCGACTTCAAAGTTCCTGTTTCCGCGTATTCCGCGGTTCGCATTGGGCCCCCTTTGGTTCTGGACTTGACCGATTCGTGTTTCCCGCGGATTGACCGGGCGGCAGCAATACCTCTACATTGGCTGCCGTATTCACGCGCGTGAACCACAAATAGCAATGCGATCGGAACTCCATTTGATAGCCTGCCTGGCCTGCCTGCCGCTGCGCACTGCGGTGGCCGATTACACAAACGTCCTCAGCAACGAATGGACGCTGGCAATTTCCAGCGGCAGCGATTCCGCCCCAGCGGTAGCGGCCGATGGCACGATTTATTTCGGCACATTCAGTGGCAAGCTTTGGGCCGTCAATCCTCACGGAGCGCGCAAGTGGACGTTCGAGGCGCAAAACGAGATCAAGTCCGCGCCTGCCGTCGGCGCCGACGGCACGGTCTATTTCGGCAGCCGCGACCGCAGATGCTACGCATTGTGGCCTGACGGCAAGAAACGGTGGGAGTTCAAAACCGCCGGCTGGGTGGACTCCTCGCCCGCCCTGGCCCACGATGGCACCGTTTATTTCGGGTCCTGGGACAGGAATCTCTATGCCTTGGACGCGGAAGGCAGGAAGCGGTGGCAGTTTACGACTCCGGGCGTGATTGTGTCGTCGCCCGCAATCGGCGCCGATGGCACGATCTACTTCGGGTCGCATGACCGAAAGTGCTATGCGCTGACAGCGGATGGCGGCAAGAAGTGGGAGTATGCGACCGGCGGCCCCATTCTCTCGTCGCCGGCGCTGAACGGGGACAAGTGCCTGTACCTCACCTCGGTGGATGGCTGCCTCTATGCCCTCAACCTGGACGGCAGCCTGCGCTGGCGTCTGCGGACGGGCGGCATTACGGAATCCTCTCCTGTGATCGGTCCAGACGGGACGATCTATCTCGGCGTGCTCCAGCACCTCTGGGCGATCAGCCCGGACGGCCAAAAGAAGTGGGGACGAGTCGGCACCGAAGACCCTCCGTTTGACGCCTCCCCGGTGGCACTGGCAAACGGGTCAATCGCCTTCGTTACTCGTTATGGCATGCTGTGCTATGCCGACCCTGACGGGCTGTTGCACGAGATGTACTACCTTTATGGGTATGGCTATGGTTCCCCGGCGATTGGGCCGAACGGCGTCATCTATCTGCCCGACGGAGGTGTCGCGTTCGGCGGCTTTTGTGCCTTGCGAGCCGGCGCGGCGCTGGCCCGCTCGCCTTGGCCAAAATTCCGCGGCAACCCTCGCAACACCGGCAACCTCCAGGACACAAGTCCCTAGCATGGTGTCTCAGAATTGGCAGTATCTTTCGTGGGGGCTCGAAAGCGGCAGAGGGCAGCCGCACTCCATGACGCTTCGCGTTTACTGGCGCATTCCAGGGCGCGCCAGCGTCTTGGAGTGCGGCTGCCCTCTGCCGCTTTCGCCCCCAGTTGCACACGCAATTCGGAGACACCACACTAGCGGGAGCATCCTCTGAACGCCCCCATTCCTTCCGTGCCCCCCACACCTGCCTCACCGGAATCCCAAGGTGCCTCGGCATGGTCGTCCGTCTGCTCTGACCCGGACCTTTGCTATGTGGTCGGGTCAGGGCCGGCAGGCGTAGCTTGCGCGAAGGCCTTGCTGGACGCCGGGCGACCGGTTCGGATGCTGGACGCCGGCCTGACCCTGGAGCCGGACGGAGCGGCTAGGGTTGAGAGGCTCAAGGACAGCCGGCCCGAGGAATGGACGCCCGCTGACTTGGCCGCTTACCAAGCCGGAATGAACCCCGACGTGGGCGGCGTGCCGCTCAAGCTGGTTTATGGCTCGGACTTCGCCTATCGCGAGGCCGACGAGCACCTGGGCGTTCATTACGAGAACGTCGGCCTGCGCCCGTCTCTGGCCAAAGGCGGCCTGAGCAACGTCTGGGGTGCCGCCATGATGCCCTTCCTTGACGACGATTTGGATGAGTGGCCGTTCAAGGGCTCCGCCCTGGCCCCGCATTACGCCGCAGTCCTCGAACTCACTGGACTCGCGGCTTGCCACGACAACCTGGAAACACTCTTCCCCCTCTACACAAACAACTTCACCGAGTTGCGCCCCAGCCGGCAGAGCCAGCAGCTCCTGGAGCGAATGGAGCGCAATCGCGAGGCCCTGGCCCGCATCGGCATCCGCTTCGGCCGATCCCGCTTGGCGGTGCGGGGAACCCTCCCCTCAGTGCAGGGCGGTTGTAACTATTGCCGACTGTGCATGTACGGCTGCCCCTACGGTTACATTTACACCTCGGCGGATTCAGTGGCGCAAATGCTCGCCAACCCCAACTTCAGCTACCAGCCCGGAGTCGTCATAGACCAGGTCCGCGAATCGGCCCAAGGTGCCGAGGTGCTGGGCCATGATCGGGCAACGCAGCGCCCATTGGCGTGGCGCGGCAGCCGGGCCTTCCTCGCGGCGGGCGCCATTGCCACCACTGGCATCCTGCTTCGTTCCCTCGGGGCCTACGAACAGACCGCCTGGCTCAGGGACAGCCAGTATTTCCTCGTGCCCCTTGTCCTGCTCCGCAAGGTTCGGGGCGCCACCCGTGAATGGCTGCACGCCCTCAGCCAAGTCTTCCTCGAAATATCCGAGCCCCGCGGGCGGGACACAACCGCTCATGTCCAGATCTACTCCAACAACGACCTGATCAGTCAGGCGGTGGCGGGGACCTTCGGCCCGTTGCGGCGGCCACTGAGCTTCTTGGTCCGGGATTTCCAGGAGCGCCTCCTCGTGGCGCAAGGCTTTATCCACTCGCGTCATAGTTCCCGCATCGCCGTCTGCCTGCGGCAAAACCAGCCTGCTGGCCCAGAGCGGCTGGAACTGCGCGCGGAATTGAACCCTGTCGCGCGCGGGCGAGTGCGGAAACTGGTTTTCCGGCTTTGTAAACAAGCCCGGCGCCTTGGGGCCATGCCCCTGCCCCTCATGCTCAAAATCGCCGAACCGGGTCGCAGCTTCCACAGCGGCGGCAGCTTTCCCATGAGCACCGAGCCCCGCGGCTTCCAAACCGACCTGCTCGGGCGGTTGCCCGGCTGGACCCGAGTTCACGCCGTGGACGCCACCGTGTTCCCCAGCATCCCCGCGACGACCATCACCTTCTCGGCCATGGCCAATGCGCACCGGATCGGCTGCGAAGCCGCGCGCCTGTAAGCAGTAGCGTAAGCCTCCGGCTTGCGCTGCCCGAACAAGCCTCCGGCTTGTGGAACCCACCCCAGCCCTGGTCGTGTGCGACCGACAACCCGCAGGCTCCCCGCGACGTTGGCAGGCCGAAGGCTTATCCTACTGCACCAAGAAAGCGGTGCCGGCGTACGCCCCGGACGCCGGCACGGAAAATTCTTGTGGTGAGGTAAGGGGCGGAAAGGAAGCGGGTTAGCGGTTGAGGCTGGACATATTGCCCGAAGTTTTTCATGCTTTGGGCCATGTCCAAACCCATCGTCACCAGTAAGAGCCAGGGCGCAATCGACTTGGCGAGCGTCCAGATCCATCAGTTGAGCAGGCGCAAAGACAAATCCCGCGCCCGCCGTTTGCTGGACAAACATCACTACTTGGGCGATGTCCGTGCGGTCGGCGAACAGCTTTGGTATGCGATCACCGCCGGGGGCATTTGGCTGGGGGTACTGGTGTTTTGTGCTGCTTCCCGCCGCTTGCGCGCCCGGGATCAGTGGATCGGCTGGACCGAAGAGCAACGGCGCCGGCGCCTGCCGCTTATTGTCAATAACTGCCGTTTCCTGCTCTTGCCCGACAAGACCTTTCCCAATTTGGCCTCTCGTTCCTTGAGCTTGGCCCTGCGAGGTCTGTCGGCGGACTGGCAAGTTCGTTACGGCCATCCCGTCGTGGGGGTCGAAACCTTCGTCGATCCCGAGCAATTCAGCGGCACGGTCTATACGGCCAGCGGTTGGCAGGAGTTGGGACAAACCGATGGCTTTGGCCGTGTGCGCCGCGATTTTTACGTCGAGCACAACAAACCCAAACGCCTCTTCGCCCGCGAACTCTGCCAGAACGCTCGCCGCAGCCTGCAAGCCGACCGACTCAAGCCAGCACTGGCCCTGGTCGAAGCCAAAAGCCGTCCCCGTTGCACCCAAAGCGCCATCGAGATTCGTTCCCTCATCCAATACTTGAAGGGCCTGCCCGATTATCGCCGCCGCATTGGGGTCTATCCGCTCTGGACGCTGGTGGCCATTGCCGTGCTGGCCCACCTGTGCGGCGCCGCCCGAGGGCAAAAGGAGTTAAGCAAGTTTGCCAAAGGCATGAGCCAGGCCCAGCGCCGCGCCTTGGGCGTGCGCCAGCAACCGGAGGGCTACCCGGCTCCCAGCCAGCCCACCTTTTGCCGCATGATGAAACACATCGATGACGAGGCCCTGGAGAAAATCATTCTCCAAACCCAGGAACAAATCCGCGGCCCAGCTCCGGCCCACGAACTGATCGTGTTGGACGGTAAACAACCCAAGCACGGGGGCGGCCAAAGCGTGCTCTCCGCCGTGAGCGTGCCCAGTCAGCACTATTTGGGTAGCGCCATGGTGGACACCAAGACCAACGAAATCCCGGTGGCACGGGAACTCTTTAAGCAGCTCGACCTGGACGGGCGCAAAGTCAGTCTGGACGCCCTTCATACCCAGGACCACACCGCCCGCGATCTGGTGCTCGAACACGGGGCCGACTATCTGCTGACGGTCAAAGACAATCAACCGACCGTGCGAGCGAACATTGAAAAATTGGTCCCTGCGCTGCCAGCGCATTTTTCCCCCTCGACAGGCAACCGGGAACCTGGCGGGCAGCATCGAGTTTAACAAAGCCGAGTTGGAAATCCGGGTCTTGCGTTCGCGCGCGGCCACCCCGGAAGAAGTCGATTTTCCCTGCGTCCAACAAGTGGCCTTGTTGCGGCGACGGTTGCGTCAGCACAAACCGGAGACGGTCGCGCTGGTGACCAGCTTGCCACCCCACCAACTCAACGCCGCTCAATGGTTGGCGGACAACCGGTCGGCTTGGGGCATCGAGAACGGCCTGCATCTGCGGCTGGACGTCAGTCACCTGGATGACCAGTGCCGCGTGCGCCTGCCCAAATCCATGCGTGTGGTGGGCATGTTGCGCCGCTTCAGCAACAGTCTCTTCATGCACTGGCGCACTCGCCAAACCAACCCCAAATACAAAACCACCACCGATTTCTTTACGGCCATGAACGCCGAACATCATCGCTATGCCATCCGTTGCCTCCACGCCCGCCAGCCAAGCTTCCAAACAACTTCGTGAATTCTCCCTGGGACGCCGGGCTGACCGTAAAATTGCACTTGCATTCCACGGGCAAAGGCGCAGAATCGCGGATGGTAGTTCAGAATGATCGAAGGCCACTATGCAATTTGTTCAGTTCGGTCTTCCACTTGGCGGGTCGCGCCTCGGGCGGTCGCGTAAGGACAGGGTCGCATTGGCTTCCGGCAACAATGTAACGGCTATGAAAACAACACATGCATTACTCGGAATCATCATCACCCTTATTACCTTGACTCAGGCCGTTCAGGTCCGAGCCCAATCCTTTCTTACCAATGGTCTGGTAGCCTATTACCCGTTCGCCGGAAACGCTAAAGACGCGAGCGGAAACGGGAACGACGGTACCGTGGAAGGGGCCGTTCTCACAGCGGACCGATTCGGCAACGCCAACAGCGCGTACTACTTCAACGGCACGAACAGCGACATACTCGTTCCAGAGACACTCTTCGCCGCAACGAACGCGGCTTGGACGGTCTCGTTGTGGATTACCTTCGATAACGGGCCGTACGCAGACTTCATGGATGTCTTCTACAAGAGCAGTGTGAACGGCGAGATGGGGATTATCACCAAAACAAACGGCGTGGTAGTTGAAATTCATACGCCATCACAAGGTTGGATTGGGGCCAGCGCAACATTTCTCACTAACACCACTTTGCACGTGGTGGGCGTTTACCAGAAAGGCCAGAGCCTCTCTATCTATATCAACGGCGCTCTGGTGAACAGCATCCCCGTGCCCAACGACAACCTTTGGGCCCAACCTGGGGCGCTCCGCTCGGCACTTGGCTCCTACCACGATGACTCTAACCCCTATGACTGGTTCCGTGGCACGCTTAGCGACTTCCGCGTTTACACCCGCGCCCTCTCGGCGTCGGAGGTCCAGCAACTTTACCAGTACGAATCCGCCGCTGGATGTGCCCCGCCCCCGGCGGGTTTGGTAAGCTGGTGGCCGGGGGAAGGCAACGCCAACGACATCATTGGCATGAACAACGGTCTGTTGTCTAATGGAGTTTCCTTCGCGTCTGGCGAGGTCGGACAAGCATTCTCGTTTAATGGAATCAACAGCTATGTCCGGATTCCTGATAATTCCAGTCTGCATTTTACAAACGCAATGACAATTGAGGCTTGGGTTTACCCGACTAGCCTGGGCAGTTATCAAAATGTCTTGTCCAAGTGGGATTACCCTGTCGCTAACGCCCAGAAGAGCTACACGACGTCAATACAGCCGGATGGAACGATCGGCCTCGGTGTATGCAATGATGGGAGCTGCTCCTCGGGGCCGGGAGGAGGATCGGGGACGGTCTTAAGCACAAATTCCTTGAGCGTGAACCAGTGGACTCATTTCGCTGCAACCTACGACGGTTCGAGTTTGAGGATCTACGTTAACGGGCTTTGTCAAAACCAGACCCCATATAATATGGGTCTTTTCCCGGGCACCAACGATCTGCTAATTGGGGTCGCACTTGCCTCAGGCGGGCAGGTTGTATCTCCGTTTGCCGGGTTGATTGACGAGCCGTCAGTTTACAGCCGGGCGCTTTCAGCCGCCGAGATTCAAGCCATCTACAACGCCGGCAGCGCGGGCAAGTGTTGGGTGCCATTCATCACCGCTCAGCCCCAGGGCCGAACCGCTGCCCTGGGTTCCACTGTGACTTTTGTGGTTACCGCTGGCGGCTCTCCACCGCTGGGCTACCAATGGCAATTCAACAGCACCAACATCGCGGGCGCGACGGCCAGCTCCTTGACACTGACCAACGTGCAGCCAGGTCAGGCGGGCAACTATCTGGTGGTCGTCAGCAGCGCGTTGGGGGTGGTAACCAGCTCCAACGCCCTGCTGGCGGTATTTTCCCCCACCTGCGCGACTCCGCCCGCTGGACTGGTCTCCTGGTGGCCGGGTGAAGGCAATGCCAATGACATTGCGGGCGCCAATAATGGTACGCTGGTGAACGGTGCTACATTCGTGCCTGGCGAAGTCGGACAAGCATTTTCTTTTGACGGCATGAGCAGCTACATTCGGATTGCCGACAATCCGAGTCTGCATTTTACCAATGCCATGACCATTGAGGCTTGGGTTTACCCGACCACCCTCGGCAGGTATCAAAATGTCTTGTCAAAATGGGATTTCCCTGTCGCTAACGCGCAGAAGAGCTACACGACGTCGGTGCAGCCGGACGGGACAATCGGCCTCGGTGTTTGTAATGATGGGAGTTGCTCTCAAGGTGCCGGAGGAGGATCTGCCACAGTCTTAAGCACCAATTCATTGAGCGTGAATCACTGGACTCATTTTGCTGCGAGCTATGACGGTTCAAGGTTAAGGATTTACGTCAATGGGGTTTGTGAAAACCAGACGCCTTACAATGAGGGTCTTTTCCCGGGCACCAATGACCTGCTAATCGGGGTCGCACTTGCGGCTGGAGGGCAGGTTGTCTCCCCGTTTGCCGGGCTGATTGACGAACCGTCAGTTTACAGCGGGGCGCTTTCAGCGGCCGAAATTCAGGCGATCTACAACGCCAGCACCGCGGGCAAGTGCCGAGTGCCGTTCATCACTTCTCAACCCCAGGGCCAAACGGCCAGCGCGGGTTCCACGGTGACCTTTGTGGCCACCGCCGGCGGCCCTCCACCGCTGAGTTACCAATGGCAATTCAACAGCACCAATATCGCGGGCGCAACGGGTAGCTCCCTGACACTGACCGACGTGCAGCCGGGTCAGGCGGGCAACTACCTGGTGGTCGTCAGCGACGCATGGGGGTCGGCAACCAGCTCGAATGCTTTGCTGGCATTACTCCCCGCACCCTGCGCGACTCCGCCCGCTGGACTGGTCGCTTGGTGGCCGGGCGAAGGAAATGCCAATGACATTGCAGGCACAAACAACGGCACGCTGATCGGGGGGGCGAGCTTCGTAGGTGGCGAGGTGGGGCAGGCGTTCAGCTTCAATGGCGCCAATCAATGCGTCCAGATTCCGTACGCTCCAAGCTTGGCTAGTTCCAACTATTCGGTGGAAGCCTGGGTCAAGCCGTTGGCGCAGGTGAGTGATCCGATAAGCCAGGATGTGATCTTCGGCCAGAGCTATGGACAATGCCAGTTGGCCGCGCGTACAGGAAGCATGGGGGTACGCATTGCTTTTCAATTCGGAGTCAACCCGGTCACGTTTTATGAGGTCGCGAGCACCAACGAAATACCCCTCGGCCAATTCACTCATCTCGCTGGAACCTGGGACGGTAGCACGCTTCGTTTGTATATCAACGGTGTCTTGAACGCGCAAAGCACGCCGGGTGCCTCGCCCGTGGATTCGGGTTGTCCGTTCTCCATTGGCGGGTTCTACAACAGTTGCGGCTATGTGGGCCAGTTCTTTAATGGCCTGATTGATGAAGTCAGTTATTACAACCGCGCCCTGTCCGGCGGCGAGGTCCAAGCCATCTACAACGCCGGCAGCGCGGGCAAGTGCCAGGTGCCGTTCATCAGTTCTCAACCCCAGGGCCAAACGGCCACCCCGGGTTCCACCGTTACCTTTGTCGTCACCGCGGGCGGCTCTCCTCCGCTGAGCTACCAATGGCAGTTCAACACTACCAATATCGCGGGCGCAACGGCCAGCTCCTTGACGCTGACTAACGTGCAGCCGAGTCAGGCGGGCAACTACCTGGTGGTCGTCAGCAACGCGTTGGGGGTGGTAACCAGCTCCAATGCTGTGCTGACGGTGATTTCCTCCACCTGCGCGACTCCGCCCGCTGGACTCGTCTCCTGGTGGCCCGCTGAAGGCAATGCCAATGACATCGTGGGCACAAACGATGGCACACTTTACAACGGAGTTGGCTTTGTTCCCGGCATGGTCGGCCAAGCGTTCAGCTTCAATGGCACGAATAGCTACGTGGGGGTGCCGGATTCGCCTTCTCTGCGACTGACCAACGATCTTACTATCGAGTTCTGGGTTAAGCGCCAGCGCTTGAGTGGAATCGAGGTCATCATCGAGAAGGGTGGCGACTGGACCGGTGCCGAGTGCAACTACGAGGTGGACTTGCACGACAGCCGTGAGAACTATTGCCTCTATTTGCTCTATACCGGCGGCTTGCAGGGCGGGGGACGAATTGCGGACTACAATTGGCACCATTGCGCTGTCACCGCGCAAAACGGCAGCACCAATGTCGGAATCTATGTTGATGGTGCCCTTCAGCCAATCTCTTTCACCGCCGGCTCCACGACTGTTCGGTTCACTCCCTCCGCTCGCCCCCTCCACCTAGGCGCCCAACTCGACCCAGTCACCGGCTGGTATTATTACAGCCAAACCTGCGTTGACGAGATGAGCCTGTACGACCGAATGTTGGGCTCGACCGAAATCCAAGCCATCTACGACGCTGGCAGCGCGGGCAAGTGCAAGCCAGCCCCAACGCCCTACGCCGCGACCGCGACGGCAACCGTGGTGAATGGCTTTATCGTGGGAGCCACCATTACCGATGGAGGGTGGGGCTACACGAACACGCCGATTGTGCGAATCATTGGCGGCGGCGGCAGCGGCGCACAAGCAGTGGCCGTGGTCAGCAACGGAGTGGTCATCGCCGTCAACGTGGTGGATGCGGGTTCCGGCTACACCAGCACGCCGGTCATTGTCTTTGCTCCGCCGTTCATTCCGCAGCCTACAATGGGCATTGCGGTGATGTCCCTGTTAAGCTTCACCAACCTGGCGGTGGGCACCAATTATCAACTCCAGCTTTTCAGTAGCAACACGTGGTTTAACTTGGGCGCAGCCTTCACCGCCGCCAGTTCCACGTTCACACAGTACGTCACGGGAACGGCTGGCCTAAATGGCTATCGGCTGGCCAGTATTCCGGTCCCCGCGCAAGCCTATGCCATTGCACAGGTGTTCAATGGCTTCGTGGTCGGGGCCACGGTGACCAGCGGCGGGTCGGGCTACGGCAGCAATGTGGCCGTGAGCATCGTTGGCGGCGGTGGCACCAACGCAACGGCGGTCGCCGAGGTCAGCGGTGGAGTGGTCACCGGGATTGCCATCACCGATGCGGGCATCGGCTACACGAGCACGCCCAGCATTATCATCGCCCCGCCTCCGGCCAACGCCCTGTCGCCGACGGTGACGCCAGCAGTGGAACTGGATTTGGGCAGCCTCTCGCCCTACGAAAACTACCAACTGGAGTTTGCCCCGGTGCTCGGGGGGGCCTGGAGCAATGTTGGCAGCCTCTTCATACCTACCGCGACCACAAGCACCCAGTTTATCAATGCGAGCGGGAGTGCGGGGTTCTTCCGGGTGAGTTATGTGCCATAGCCCCTCGGCTGCCGCCAACGCTCGCCAGCGGCAAGCGGCGACGCTCCGGGCTCTAAAGATGTTTACAATGGTTTCGGCGGGGGCGAGAATACTCCGGGAATCCGGGCGCGTGGCGGAATTGGCAGACGCGAAGGACTTAGGATCCTTTGGAGCAATCCTTGCAGGTTCGATTCCTGTCGCGCCCACCAGGTCACTGGTGCATTCAAACGTTCGAGCCTCGGAAGGTTAAGCAACAACGGACTGCGATACTGGTCGAAATCCTCGCTTGGCAAGAGCCGATGGAGGGAGTATGAGTTGCTTGTTCTTTGAAACGGATGGACCGATGGTCCGTCCCCAACACCGCTAAACGTCAGGGAACCCCGTGAGAATCGGGGACGGTTGCGCCACTGTAATGGGCTACAAACTCCCACAGCCACTGGTCTGCGTAGGACCGGGAAGGCGGGAGCGAGGTTCCAGGCCCAAAGTCAGGATATCGGTTTGGCGGTGCTCGTCGTGGCTCGCAAGGCAGTGCAGGCGGGGCGCCTGTTCCACTGCTTTGGGGCCAACTTCTCCGTCAAAGAGAAGGATGAGGCCAGCCCGTCGCGCGAGTGCGGGGCGGGATTCGTTGGATGCCTTCATTCTCCGATTTGCCGGGGTCTGAAGGCTTTTTGTCTTCCGGCCCTGCGCTGGTCTCTCAATCGTTAACCCGCTCCGCAACTGTCGTGGAGCACTTGAAAGATCAGCCTATGCTTAAAGTCCGTTTGTCCGTGCTGGCCCTGGCCGGCTTGTCCGTTCTGTGCGCGTCTCGCGCGGCGACTATCGTCGAAGACTTCTCGACCAATCCCCAGGCTGGAGGATGGCAGGTGTTCGGCGATACGAATTTGTTCGCCTGGAATTCGACCAACCAGAATCTCGAGGTCACCTGGGATTCGACGCAGCCAAACAGTTACTTTTACCATCCGCTCGGAATCTCGCTGACGCGTTACGATGATTTCGGCCTGGAATTCGACCTGCGTCTGAGCGATATCGCCAGCGGGGTCGAGCCCGGCAAGACCGGACCATTGCAAATCGGGTTCGGCTTCCTGAACCTGGCCGAGGCTACCAGCACGAATTTCATGCGCGGCGCCTGGGGGGGCGCGCCAGACGTTGCGGAATTCGATTATTACACCTCAGGCTATTACGTCTTCTCGGGCATCACTTATCCTTCTCTGGCCAGCACAGTCCCGTCGTTCATTCCGGGAACCGACAGCTTCGCGTACGCGCCCGTCTTTGTGAGCGTGTTTGAAACGGAGCTGCCTACCAACCAGACGGTGCATATCCGGCTCGTTTATACGGGCGCCAATCAAACGGCCATCCTGACTTTGGCCACTAATGGCGGGCCACTGAGCCAACTCCCGCCCCTGGTGCTGAGCGACCCCGGCAACAGCCAGTTTGCCCCTGCGGACAACTTCTGGGTGGATGCCTTCTCCATCAGCAGCTACAGCAGCGCCGGCGATGTTTACGATTCGGTTCTAGCCCATGGCGCCGTGGGCAACCTGTCCATTACCGCCCAACTCCAGCCCATTGCCTGCCTGACGGGTGGCCTGACCAATGGCCTCTGGCAAGCCCAGTTCTTTGCCCACAGCAACTGGCTCTACACGCTCGACCGTTCGACCGACTTTCACTCCTGGGCGCCCGCTTCCATCACCAACGCCGGCAATGAGGGTCTTATGATGTTGCAGGATACCGATCCGCCGTCGCCAAGAGCCTTCTATCGCGTGCGGGCGCAGCAACCGTGAGGTGTGAAGCGTGCGGCGTGATGGATGAAACGTGACGCGTGATGCGTGAGAGAATCGTCAACGGTGGCGGATGCTGAAGGGCATGAAGCGCGACGGATGGCACGTGATGGGTGGTGACACCCCAGAGTGGGGAACCGAGAATCGGCAAGCGGCTCGCGGCCCTGTCTTCGGCTCTCGACCCTCGACCCTCGAACCTCGGCTCTGCCGTCGCGCCTTCACTCTGATCGAGCTGCTCGTGACCATCGCCATCATTGCCATCCTGGCGGCGCTGATCTTGCCGGTGTTGACTCGCAGCAAAGCTTCCGCCTGGCGTGCCGAGTGCGCCAGTAATTTGCGTCAGCTTGGCCTCGCCAGCCAATTGTATTGGGACGACTATGGCGGCCGCTGCTTCCAGTGGTATTACGGCGTGACGAACAACGGCGAGCTTTATTGGTTTGGCTGGCTGGGCTATGGGGCCGAAGGTCAGCGTCCGGTTGATCTCTCCGCGGGTGTGCTGTATCCCTACCTGGCGGCCAGCAAGGCACGGCTTTGCCCTGCTCTGAATTACGCGCTCCCGCAGTTCAAGCCCAAAGCAGACGTCCCGGTATGCGGCTATGGCCTCAACGCGCTCCTCTGCCCGGCCAGCCTCGGCGTCTCCCTCAGCATCAGCCGCGTCAGCCGTCCGACCGAAACCGCGCTGTTTGCGGACGCCGCCCAGATCAATAACTTTCAGCCGCCGGCGTCGCCTTCGAACCCGATGCTCGAAGAATGGTACTACCTGGACAACCCGACCAACTATCCCAGCCCGAACTATTATCCTCATGGGCATTTCCGGCATTCCCAAAAAGCAAACGCGGCCTTTTGCGACGGCCATGTGGGACTGGAACGATTTGTGCCGGGTTCGATTGATCCCCTGATACCCGGTCAGTTGGTCGGCCGACTGCGCCCGGAGATATTAACGCTTCCGTAACCCGACAGCGCAAACCTACCCGCCCACCTGCCGTTTGATGGCTTCGGCAATCCGGTGCGACCACTTTTCCAGCGTCGCCTGTTCGCGGCCTTCGAGGAGCAGCCGCGCTTTCGGTTCAGTGCCGGAGTAGCGCAGGAAGACCCGGCCACCCTGCGTCTTGAGTTCCCCTTCGGCTTCCTTCACCAGCCGTCCCACGTCCTCCAGTTGTTCGAAAGGCCGCTTTTCGCGCACCACGATGTTGGTAATGATCTGGGGGAAGCGGGTCCAGCACTGCACGAGTTTCGAGAGCGGCAGTTCCTTCGACCGCATGATCCGCAGGATCTGGAGCGCGGCGACCAGGCCATCGCCGGTCGTGCCGTGGTCGCGGAAGATCAGGTGCCCGCTCTGCTCGCCGCCGAGGTTGAAGCCGTGGCGCAGCATTTCGTCAATCACCAGCCGGTCACCCACGGCTGTGCGCACCACGGTCCCGCCCGCGGCGGCGACGGCCGCATCCAGCCCCGCGTTGCTCATCACAGTGCTGACCAGCGTCTTCTTCGCCAGGCTGCCCTGGGCCAGCAGGTCCAGCGCGGCGATGGCCATAACGTCGTCCCCGTCAATCAGCGTGCCCTTCTCGTCGCAGAGCAGGACGCGGTCGGCGTCGCCGTCGTGCGCGATGCCCAGGTCGGCGCGATGCTCCCAGATCTTCTGGCACATGAGGTTGGGATGCATCGAGCCGCAATCCTTGTTGATGTTCTTGCCGTCGGGCTGGTTCCCATAGACGATCACTTCGGCGCCCAGCTCGCGCAGCACGCAGGGGGTTGACTTGTAAGCCGCCCCGTGCGCGCAGTCCACGACGATGCGCAGCCCTTCGAGCGTCATCCCGCGCGGGAACGAGACCTTGGCATGTTCGATATACCGGCCCAGCGCATCGTCAATGCGCACCGCCTTGCCGATCGCGTCCGCCGTGGGGCGAATGTTCTCGATCTCCCCACTGAAGACCAGGCTCTCGATCTGATACTCGATCTTGTCATCGAGCTTGTAACCGTCGCTGCGGAAGAACTTGATGCCGTTGTCGTCATAAGGGTTGTGCGAGGCCGTAATGACAATGCCGGCGTCGGCGCGCAGGCTGCGCGTGACGTAGGCCACCCCGGGCGTCGGCAACGGGCCTATGAACAACACGTCCACGCCCATCGAAAGGATGCCGGCGGACAAGGCATTCTCAATCATGTAGCCCGACAGGCGCGTGTCCTTGCCCAGCACAATCTTGTGCCGGCCCCGCCCCCGTGGGCGGGTCTCGATGGTCTTGAAAACGTGGCCGGCGGCGCGGCCCAGCTTGAGCGCTGTTTCGGCCGTCACCGGCTCGGTATTGGCCGTGCCGCGGACGCCGTCAGTGCCGAAGATTCTCTTGGGGGAACTCATAGGAGGAAGAATATCACCGATCGGGGGGGAAGATGACCTGCACCTCTGCCGGCGCCACCCGCATGTAGGCAACGCCGGCGGGGACGGACACCTCGATGGGCTTGCGCAGGTCGCGCGCGACCGTGACGCCCGTCAAATCCACCACCGCCTGGATGTCTTTGCTTTGGAGGTTTTGCAGGGTCCGCGGATCGCCCTGCAAAGTGATTTCGACCTCATTGGGGCTCACCTTGAAGTTATGGACGTCCTCAGCCGAGGCCAGGACCGTCACCGGGACGTTCAAGAACACGCGGCTTTCGGTCCCGACCTCCTTTTGACTGGCGAAGGTCACTGTGAGCCAAATCAGGACCGCCAGCGTCAGCGAGAAGAGCTTCAACCAGAAATCCTCGAACACCAGATGGCGCAGGAAAGCGATCATTTGGCGATGCCGTTGGTGGCAGACGCTGCCGATGCTTCCCCTTTGGCTACCTCCGTGGGACCCGGTTTGGGGCGGTCCTTGAGCCGGAACCGGAACCAGCCCAACCCGTTGCGGGAACGGGCGGGTTTGACCAGGACGGAGGTCAGAAACGCCCGCAATTCCTCGAGGGTGATGCCGCGCACCAACTGGCCTTTGTAGGCATAGGAGATCGCGCCCGTCTCTTCGGATACTACCACGACGACCGCGTCGGACTCTTCGCTCAAGCCGATGGCCGCGCGGTGCCGCGTGCCGAGCGATTTGTTCAGGTCCTGCCGCTGGGTCAGGGGAAAGATGCAGGCGGCGAAGGCGATCCGGTCGCCTTTGATGATGACGCCGCCGTCGTGAATGGCGTTGTTGGGGAAGAAGATGGTTTCCAGCATTTCCGGCGTAGCCTCGCAATCAACGGGGATGCCGGATTCAACGGTCGTCTGGAGCTGAATGGACTGCTCGAGGGCGATGAGCGCGCCGATGCGCACGTCGGCCAGGCGCTCGACTGTTTGGATGATGACCTCGATGTTCTCGCGCTGCTCATGCCCGGTGGCAAAGAGCGGCAGGTTGCCCAGTTCCGCCAGTATCCGGCGGAACTCGGGCTGGAAAATCACCACCACCGCCAGGACGAAAAACGCGGAGAAGCCTCCCAGGAAGTACTGCAGCACCTTGAGCTTGAGCAGGTAGCTTACCAATCCCAGGGTCAGCAGCACGACCAGAAAACCCGACACGACCGGCGCGCCGCGGGTTCCGCGCACAAACCGAAAGGCATAATAGATGCCGACCGTGAGGATCAGTATCTCCAACACGGGGCGCCAGACGGTCTGTATGATTTCCCACATTATACTCTGCGCTTCGCCAGGATCGCTTCGGTCATCCGAATCGCCTGCACGGTTTCCGCAACATCATGCGCGCGGACGATTTGCACGCCCGCGCTTACGGCCAGGCAGGCGCACGCCAGCGCCGCCGGCAGCCGCGCCGCCAGTTCCACGCCCAGCAGCTTCCCCATAAACGACTTGCGCGAGACCCCAAGCAGCAAGGGACGCTCCAGACTTGTAAATTTCTGCGCCGCCCCTAGCAACTGCAAATTGTGCTCGACGTTCTTGCCGAAGCCAATCCCAGGGTCGAGTATAATTTGGTTCCGGCCCACTCCGCAACCGCTCAATCGCTGGATGCGCTCGGAAAAGAACTCCGCCACCTCGCGGACCACGTCGGTGTAAGCCGGGTTGACCTGCATGGTCAGGGGCGTACCTTGCATGTGCATGCACACGTAGCCGGCACCCGCCTCGGCCACGACCTCCCACAATGCGCGGTCTTCGCGGTTGGCCGCCACGTCGTTGACGATGCTGGCTCCCGCCGCGAGGGCGGCTCGAGCCACGCCCGGCTTGACCGTATCAATGGAGATAGGCAGTTTGAGTCGCCCGGCCAACCGCTCGATGACCGGCATCACCCGACGCAGCTCCTCGGCCTCGCCCACCGGCGCAGCGCCCGGGTGGGTGGATTCGCCGCCGACATCAAGGATCTCCGCACCCTGCTCGACCAGTTGCAGGGCGTGCGCCACCGCCGCCTGCGGGTCGAGATATTGCCCGCCGTCGGAGAAGGAGTCCGGAGTGACGTTCACGATCCCCATCACCAGCGCCGGGCGGGGGAAGGTGAACTCGAATTGGCGGGCGCGGAGAATCATCGGAAACAAACCCGAGACCCGAAACCCGAAACCCGAAAGAAGCCCGAAGCCCGAAGCCCGAAGCCCGAAAGGACTGAACGCACACCCGGGCTCTTCGGATTTCGCCCTTCGGACTTACTTCGGGTTTCGGGTTTCGGCATTCGGGTTTTCACGCGCCAGCGCCCGGCCTAGCCATCTGGATCAACTCGATCTCATACGCCTCCGGGGCGTCAATGAAGGCGATGCCCCCGCCGCTCCCGTCGAGGTGCGGGCCGTCGGAATACTCGAGGCCAAGCCGGCCCAGATGCCGCCCGAATTCCTCCAGGCTGTCCACCTCGAACGCGAGGTGCGTCAGATCCGGCTGCACGTGCACCGGGCCGCTCGCCGGGTAGCAGCACAGCTCGATCAGCTCTTCGCTGCCCGGCGCTTTCAGGAAAACCAATTCCGAGCCGCGCGGGGATTTGTGCCGGCGGACTTCCTCCAAGCCGAGCACCTCCCGGTAGAACTTCACCGTCCGTTCGAGATCATCAACGCGATAGCGGGTGTGCAGTAGTTTCTTAACCTTACTCATGTGCTCACGATACCGCGGAATGGGTTCAGGGCAACCGACAATTCTGTCCGCTGACTCCTGCCCTGACGGGTTCTTCATGTTACAGGAGATAAGGAGGCGGCTGCATTGCAGGCAGTGGGAATTTATGCTACCGTCCTCGCAGTGAGCGATGTTACCCGCATTCTGGAAGACCTGGCACAGGGCAATCGCGCGTCCGCGGATGAACTGCTGCCGCTGGTTTACCAGGACTTGCGCAAATTGGCCGCGCTCAAGATGGCCGGCCAGGCTCCGGGTCACACCCTCCAGCCCACGGCACTGGTTCACGAAGCCTGGTTGCGGCTGGCTGGGAACCAGCCGGGCCGATTTGCCGGGCGGGCTCACTTCTATGCGGCCGCCACCGAGGCCATGCGGCATATCCTCATAGATTCTGCGCGGCGAAAGCGCGCGGCGCGCCACGGCGGCGGGCAGGTGCGCGTGGGCTTAGAGGACGTGGAAATCGCTTCCCTGGCGGATGACGACGAGCTTTTGGCGGTTCACGACGTGCTTGACAAACTGGCCGCCGAAGACCCGCAGAAGGCCGAGTTGACCAAGTTGCGTTACTTTGTCGGCCTGACGTTTGAGGAAGCCGCTGAAGTCCTCGGCATCTCGGTGGCCACGGCCAAACGCCACTGGGCTTACGCGCGCGCGTTTCTTTACGAGGAAATACAGGCGAGCAAGACGAAATGACCGGCTCCGTGTGCGGTGTCCACCCTTTCGGATGCCCGGGACCGAGAATAGTTCGTCCGCATGAGACTTTTCCCGCGCGGATTTCGTATGTTTAGTAAAGGCCCAACATTATGAGCGAGCCCCACAAACCGGTTGGAGCCATCTTCGAGGCGGCCATCGAGTTGCCGCCCGAGCGGCGCGCGGCCTACGTTCAGGAGAGCTGTGCGGGCGACGACCCGTTGCGCCAACGCGTCGAAGCCTTGCTCCGTGCCCACGAATCAGCCGGGATGTTCATGGACAGCCTGGCCGTCGGCCCCAGACAGGACACTCCGGTGGTCAAGCCTGCGGAGCAGGCTGGGGACAGGATTGGCCGCTACAAACTCCTCCAACAGATCGGCGAAGGCGGTTGCGGCGTGGTGTACATGGCCGAACAGGAGGAGCCGGTTCGCCGCCGCGTGGCGCTGAAAGTCATCAAGCTAGGCATGGACACCAAGAGTGTAATCGCCCGGTTCGAGGCCGAGCGGCAGGCGCTGGCGCTGATGGATCATCCGAACATTGCGAAGGTGCTGGAGGCCGGAGCAACCGAGACGGGCCGGCCATATTTCGTCATGGAACTGGTGCGCGGCATCAAAATCACGGAGTACTGCGACCAGAACAACCTTCCCACCCGGGAACGGCTTGATCTGTTCATCCAGGTTTGCCGGGCCATTCAGCACGCGCACCAGAAAGGCGTCATTCATCGGGACATTAAACCCTCGAACATCCTGGTCACAATGAATGACGGGGTGCCCCTGCCCAAGGTGATTGATTTTGGCATCGCTAAAGCGACGCACGGCAAATTGACCGATCGAACCGTATTCACCGCGTTCGAGCAACTCATCGGCACACCCGCGTACATGAGCCCGGAGCAGGCCGAGCTGAGCGCGCACGATATTGACACGCGCAGCGACATCTACAGCCTAGGAGTGCTGCTCTATGAATTGCTGACCGGCCAGACACCTTTTGACGCCAAGAAGTTGCTGCAAGCCGGCCTGGATGAAATCCGCCGCACGATTCGGGAGCAGGAGCCGGCGCGCCCCTCGACCCGCTTGAGCACGATGCTGGGAGCTGATCTGACGGCCATAGCCAAACAGAGGAAAGTCGAGCCGCCCAGGCTGATCCATTTGGTGCGCGGCGACCTGGATTGGATCGTGATGAAAGCGCTGGAGAAGGATCGCACCCGCCGTTACGAGACGGCCAACGGGCTGGCCATGGACGTGCAGCGCTACCTCGCGGACGAACCGATCGTGGCCCGTCCACCCAGCCGCCTCTACGAGTTTCAGAAGACGGTACGGCGTCACAAATTTGGCTTCGCCGCCGCCGCGCTGATCGCCGCGGCGCTGGCGATCGGTCTTTGCACCGCCACGGTGGCCGTGTTTCGCGCCCGACGCGACGCCCAACAAATCCGGCAGGCAAAGGACGACGCAACGGAAAAACTGTGGACATCCTATCTCGCGGAGGCCCGCGCCAGGAGGGCCAGCGGGCGGGCCGGCCAGCGCTTTGACAGTTTGGACGCGGTGCGGAAGGCGGCGGCGATTCGTCCCAATCTGGCCGTGCGCAATGAGGCCATCGCCTGTTTGGCGGTGTCCGACCTGCGCGTGTCAAAACAGACCACCCTCAAGGGACACCCCCCGGATGATCTGGCGTGTTTTGACTTTACTCTGGAAAAGTATGCAGTTGGGGAGAAGGATGGCAGCATTACGGTCCGGGGGGTGGCGAACGATCGCGCGCTGGGGGTCCTGCCCGCGCCCGGATTCGCCCTGATGCGGATTTGTGGGTTCAGTCCGAACTCCCGGTATTTGAGCGTGCGTTATTGGCAGCAGCGAGAAGGGGAGCACAGTGCGGGCGAGAGCGATTGGGTTTGGGACCTGGAGCAGGAAAAGGCTATGGTCCCTGTGGTAAAGCAAGAGGCTGGTCTTCACGATTTGGGCTCTGCCTTGGCGGTCCACTTCAGCGCTGACAGCCGGCTTTTCGTGAGCAGCCGCCCGGACGGGACGGTATCTATCTATGACCTCGGCTCAGGCATGGAACTCAGGCGGCTTCCCGGCACCCGGCAATTCGATTGCCTGAGCTTGAGCCCTGGAAACACGCGGTTGGCCTGCGCAAGCGAGGATGATCCCAGGGTGGAAATCCGGGACGCTGAATCGGGGTGGACTATCCATACGCTGGCCTGTCCCCCCGGCGTGAGCGCTCTCTCCTGGAGTGCCGACGGCAAGCGCCTGGCGACTGCGTGCATGGATTATCGGATCTGCATCTGGGATGCCGAGAACGGCGGCCCGCCCCAGACGACCCTCGAAGGACATACTGCGCCCATTATCAGTGTGGCGTTTAATCACTCGGGAGACCTCCTTGCCAGCGCAAGTTGGGAAGGCCTGATTCGGCTTTGGAGCCCGTACAATGGGCGCCAGGTTGCAAGCCACCCCGGGGGCAGCGGGCAACTCCAATTCGGCGCAGATGACCGGTATTTATTGGGCTGGCAGAACGTTGCCCATTACGGCTCGCTGGAAGTGGCTTACAGCCGCGAATGCCGCCTGCTTTACGCTCGGCGCGCTAGCTCACTCAGGTCGGGCCCTGACTTCAGCGCCGACGGGCGTATCCTCGCCGCCGGCACCGACGATCGCGTCGTGCGCTTTTGGGATGCTTTCTCGGGCAAGGAAATCGGCTCGTTCCTGGTGACGAATTGTGACACGCACATTTTTCATCCGGATGGAGGAAACCTGATCGTCACAGACTGGTCAGGCGGCGTAAGCTTGCGCTCCCTGCAACAGACCGGCGGTCCAGCCTCGTCCGTCTACCACTTGGGGAACCCGCGCCGGTATTACGCAGGGAAGATGCTTTGTTACGGGGCCGTCAGTTTGGATGGCCGACATCTGGCAGTCCCTCATGAATCAGAAGCGGAGTCTCTCATTTTTGACTTGCAAGACCGGTCCGTGAAGCCGGTGGTTCTGCACCCCCATCCCATGGTAGATCGGATTGCCATCAGCCCGGATGGCCACTGGGTAGCGACCGGTTCGTGGTATAACCCGCTCGTGAAGGTGTGGGATGCCCGTTCCGGTGATTTAGTGCGCACCTGGACCATGCCGGCGAGGACCACGGCCGCATTCAGCCCGGACGGTCGCTGGCTGGCCACCAGCACGACGGAGTATCAACTCTGGGAGGTCGGAACCTGGCAGCCTAAAGCTCCACCCGTGTCCGGCCTCGAGGTCGCCGAGTGGAATACCACTACCTTTAGCCCGGACGGCCGGGTCATGGCGAGGACAGCCGAAGGGGGCAGTATCCAGCTTCTGGAGACCTCTACGGCCAAGCCCCTGGCGACCTTGGAAGCGCCGGGTTCGTTCGGGGGTGCAAAATTCCAATTCAGTCCAGACGGCAGCCTCTTGGCGGCGAGGGACGGAGACCAGCAATTGAGGCTCTGGGACTTGCGGCTTATTCGTCAGGAGTTGGCAGAGCTCCATCTCGACTGGGACATGCCGCCGTATCCGCCGGTCGAGAAAGGGGCAGCAACAGGTCCGGTCACCCTGGAAGTGGAACAGGACCCGTCCAGCCCGGCCCCAACCAAGTGAGGTACACAGTCCCGGCCGGCGTTGGTTGTCGGGAGACGGGTTCAAGGTGGCCCGCAATCCCGCGCTCTTCCATACCCCCAATGCTCTGCCCACATTGGCTTCGCAGAGATGAGCGATGGGCGAAGATCGCTGCCCGGTGGTAGCAGCGCCCGCTCGCCGATTCCGACAGGCGTCCCTGACTTGCCGGCTCGTCAATCGCAACTTTCCGTCCCTGCCGTGATACTTTTCGTCCCCGGATTTCGTTTGGATAGGTGGGTGGGCAAATAAGTCCGCCGTTTACAAACTTAAACAGGCCCTTGGGCCACAACAGAAACGACAGATAACAACAGGATCAAGTTATGAAACAGACAAGAACACAAGACATCAGTATAAAAACACAAACCGGCTCTGCGCCGGCGAACGAAGCCGCTGCGCTGCCGGTTCGCCCGGGGCGGGCTTTCGGTGGAGGATTATTGCGGAAGGCCGGAGTTCTCGCCTTGCTGCTAGGCTTTCCCCTGGGGGCGAGTCTGCTCACGGCAGGAGAAAAACCGCACCAACCCCAATACCGGTTCACCGAAATTACGCTGCCCGGCCCGGGGGAGGCTCTCGGCATCAACGACAGCGGGCTCGTCACAGGAGCCTACAGCGATCCGGTGACAGGTGACTGGGTCAGCTTCGTGTCCGAGCGCGGCAAGCTGACCACTGGCATCTCTGGCCCCGACGAAGCCACGTACACGTTCCTCGGTCCAGCGAACAACCGGGGCGTGGAGAGCGGGAACTGTGGCAGCCTCACCGAGCAGCAAGCCGTCCTGTACAACATTCGCCGCGGAACCTTTACCCCGCTCCCCGCGATCCCGGGTATGCCCATCAACTTCGCCAACAGCATTAACGACGCCGGCCATGTCGTTGGCCTCGCGTTCCCACCAGGCTTTACTGCCCTTGACGTGGGCGTATACGACCTCGGGATGAATTGGTTCTGGGATGGCAGGCATTATTCCTTCATCACTGTCCCGGGTGCGGACGGTGGGGCGTGGGTCGGCGGCATAAATAATCGGGACCAGGTAAGCGGCTACTACGCGGACAGCTCCGGCTACTGGCACGGCTTCGTGAAGGATGGCTCGCACTTCACGACCTTCGATGTGCCCGGAGCAGACTATACCCTTGTCAGCGGCATCAACAATGACGGCGTGGTGACGGGTGGTTATGCAGGCGCGGACGGCGTGCCCCATGGGTACATCTGGTTCGCCGGCCAGGCGGTCACTGTGGATGTGACCATCGGCGGGGCGATCGTGACCGAGTGGCTCGGTCTCAATGACCACGGTGACCTCGCCGGCGAGTATTTTGACACCGCCTTCGTAAACCATGCGGTGATTGCCGAGCGCGTGGACGGAGAGTAAGCCCAAGCTGCGAGCGGACTCATGCGTGCTCAGTCTCGCGTTGGGCTGGGGCAAGTCTTCACGCCATGGTCCTGTGGAACAAAGCCACAGGGCCAGGGCTATTCGCGCACTTCGGCCACCACAGCCGGGAATGGGTTGCCCTGCCCAGTTGCAGCGCTTGGCATTGATCGTAATCCGGCGGTGAATGCCGCGTGCCTTACTTGCGGGTTCGTCAATCGCAACTTTCCGCCCCTGCCGTGATACTTTCGGTCCCCGGATTTCGTTTGGATAGGTGGGTGGGCAAATAAGCCCGCCAATAGAAAACAAAAACAGGCCCTTGGGCCACAACAGAAACGACAGATAACGACAGGATCAAGTTATGAAACAGACAAGAACACAAGACATCAGTATAAAAACACAAACCGGGTCTGCGCCGGCGAACGAAGCCGCTGCGCTGCCGGTTCGCCCGGGGCGGGCTTTCGGTGGAGGATTATTGCCGAAGGCGGGAGTTCTCGCCTTGCTGCTGAGCTTCCCCCTGGGGACGAGTCTGCTCACAGCAGGGGAAAAACCGCACCAACCGCAATACCGGTTCACCGAAATCACGCTGCCCGGCCCGGGGTACGCCTTAGGCATCAACGACAACGGGCTCGTGACAGGAATCTACATTGATCCCGCGACGGGTGACTACTTCAGCTTCTTCATCGAGCGCGGCGTGTTGACCACTGGCATCTCTTTATCCGGAGCCCCAATCACGACCCTCGGCCCGGCAAACAACCGGGGCGTGGAGATCGGGAACTTTGGCGACGACACTGAGCAGCAAGCCGTGATGTACGACGTTCGCCGCGGAACCTTTACTTTGCTCCCCGAGATCCCGAATGTGACCCTCAACGAGGGCAACAGCATTAACGACGCCGGCCATGCCGTGGGTAACGCGTGGGAAGGAGGCGATTTCAACAATGGGGGCACCGGCCTCGAGCAGAATTGGATCTGGGATGGCAGGGACTATAACTTCTTCACTCTCCCAGTCGCGAACCAGGGGGTGTACAGCGGCGGTATCAACAATCGGGACCAGGTAAGCGGCTATTACATCGACAACGTCACCGGCTTCCCGCACGGCTTTTTGAAAGATGGACCAAACTTCACGACCTTGGATGCGCCTGGGGCCGTCTATACCCTGGCCTTCGGCATCAACAATCAGGGCTTGGTGGTCGGCCGCTGGGTGGGCACGGACGGCGGCCACCATGGGTACATCTGGTTCCAAGGCAACTTCGTCACCGTGGATACGGACATCTCCGCCTCGCTCGGGGGTCAGTGGTACGGTTCCAATGAGCACGGAGATCTTGCCGGCAATATTTGGGTAACCGCTGACCATATACCATCTGCGGTCATCGCCGAGCGCCTGGACGAAGGCTGCCACAAGTAAGCCCAAGCTGCGAGCGCACTCATGCGTGCTCAATCTCGCGCCTGGCTGCGGCAGCTTCTAACGCAGTGGCCCTGTGGAACAAAACCACAGGGCCATGGCTATTCGCGCAGTTCGACCGCAACAGCCGGGAATGGGTTGCCCTGACCAGTTGGGGCGTTTGGCATTGATCGTACTGTGAAATATTCAACCGCCCATGAATAGACCTCCCAATCGCGAAGTGGCCAGCGACATGGCCTCTATTCACGGGCGATCCGGCGGTGAATACCGCCTCCCTGGCTTGCCGGCTCGTCAATCCCAACTTTTCGTCTCTCCGGTGATACTTTTCGTCCCCGAATTTCGTTTGGATGTATGAGCCTATGAACTCAAGACAGCAAAATATGAACGCAAAAGGCCGGATAATCCGGATCACCAACCTATGAAGGACACCATTATGAAAATTAGATTCACGTCAACGAAAGCCCAGCTCACGACACTCCGTAATAGAAGTCGAACCTGGCCAATGAAAAGGAATCAACCGATGAAAACGCACATTAATAACCTGTTCCTCCTGCCCACGCTGATAGCCGGCCTCGGCTTGATGCTGGCCACCAGCGCCCCGGCGCAAACCTTCACGACCCTGCATAGTTTTACTGGCGGCAGGGACGAACTTAATCCGGCTGCCGGATTGGTGTTTTCGGGCAACATGCTGTATGGGACAACGTCGCCGGGTTACTTCGTTTTGGGCAGCGGCACGGTGTTCGCCGTCAACACTGATGGCACGGGTTTCACGAACCTGCATACTTTCACGGCAGTCTCCTCTTTTCCCCTTTATACCAATAGCGACGGAGCTTGGCCGCAGGCCGGATTGATTTTATCGGGCAACACGCTCTATGGGACGGCGTCTGTTGGCGGCACTTCGGGCGACGGCACGGTGTTCAAGGTCAACACCGATGGCATGGGTTTTACGAACCTGTATAGTTTTACTGGTGGCAGCGACGGAGCCAGCCCGAAGGCCGGATTGATTTTATCGGGCAACACGCTCTATGGGACGGCGTATCGAGGCGGCACAAATAACAATGGCACGGTGTTCGCCGTCAACGCGCACGGCTTGGGTTTTACGAACCTGCATACTTTCACGGCACTCTCTGGTTCTCCTTTTCCTACCAACAGCGACGGAGCCAACACGCAGGCCGGATTGATTTTATCGGGCAACACCCTGTATGGGACGGCGAATTTTGGCGGCACGAATGGTTCTGGCACGGTGTTCGCCCTCAACACCGATGGCACGGGTTTTACGAACCTGCACACTTTCGCGAGCGGTAGTTTTAATCAGCAGTCTTACTATACCAACAGCGACGGAGCTAATCCAAATGGGAGATTGGTTTTGTCAGGGGACACGCTGTACGGCACGGCGTTTACTGGCAGCACCAATGGTTCTGGCACAGTGTTCGCCGTCAAGACCAATGGCACGGGTTTTGCGACCCTGTATAAGTTTTCGGCAAGTGGCACCAATTCTTCAGGTGTCTATACCAACAGCGACGGAGCTAATCCGGAGGGATTGATCTTATCGGGCAACACCCTGTATGGGACGACGTCTTCTGGCAGCACTAATGGTTCTGGCACAGTGTTCGCCGTCAACACCAATGGCACAGGTTTTACGACCCTGTATAATTTTTCGGGAAGTAGCACCAATTCTTCAGGTGTCTATACCAACAGCGACGGAGCTAATCCGGAGGGATTGATCTTATCGGGCAACACCCTGTATGGGACGGCTCCTGACGGTGGGAGTTCGGGCGTCGGGACGGTGTTCAGTCTTTCGTTTCCGCCGCCGCAACTGACCATCATTTCTTCCAGAGCTAATGTTATTTTGACGTGGCCGACTAATTCCCTCGGGTTCAGTTACGCCGGGTACGCTTTCCAATGCACGACGAACTTGGTATCGCCGGCAGTCTGGGCCGCGGTTTATCCCGCTCCGGTCGTCGTCAACGGGCACAACGCAGTGACCAATCCCGTCACTGGCACCCAACAGTTTTACCGCCTGAGTTCACCCTGACCGTCATGAAATCCAAATTCACATCTATGAAAACCCGGCTCACGACACTCGATAACAGAAGTATCGGAGGCTGGAGGGAGGTATCAGTTGCAGTACAATTCTGACTTGAGTCCGAGCAACTGAAGCAACCTGATGAGCGCGTCACCGCTAACGGTGCGACGCTCAGCGCCACCGACTCCTTCACGAACGCCCCGCGGCGGTTTTGCCGGGCGGTGCTCTTGCCGTAGGAGTTTAGTATCCTAAATTCACCTCGGTGAGGACCCTGCCCACGACACTCCATAACGCTGCGCAGTTGTTGCTTCTGGCTGGCAATTGTTCACGGCACCCTGTGTTCCGCCTCGGCAGCGACTCTGACCGTCAGGAACACCAACGACAACGCCCCTGGCTGATTGCGAGAGATAATCTTGCTAGCAAATTTACAAGGTGATTTCTACTCGTGCCCCTCATCTAAGGCGAGGAGTTGAGCTCCAGCTCGTGGAGTGCCGGTCCAACGACACGCCCGATATGGTGCCCCGCCACGACCAGCACGAGGCCGAAAGCGGCGACGGCCAACACCAGGGCGGCAAACCCCCAGAAATGGCGCGATTCCAGCCGCCTGAGCGGGGGCGCAAAGGCCACCAGCCCAATCAGGGCTGCCACGACGATGACGGCATCAACGCTCGCGCGCTGCCAGTAGCTGCCACCCAGGTGGAGCCACATGCCAAACTCATCGAAGGTGAGCGCCAGGGCGATTCCGTAGGCGAGTGCCGCGAGCTCGGCGGGCCGTCCCTCGGGCCGCCCGAACAAGGTGTAAGCGCCAACGGCGGCGAGCAGGAAGATGCCGTAGTTCAGGTGGTGGACATGTGTGCCGTACAGAAAGAGGAAGAGGTTCGGGATGCATTGCGACATGATCAGGACCACGACCACACGCGAGAGGATGAACGTGACCACGAAGCCGAAGAAGGCTCGGCGGGCGAGGCGGTCAGAGGTTTCCTCGGGAGAGGGAGATTCAGCGCTCATGGGCAGCCAGATTAAAGTCACCCAAGGGACCCCGCAAGTTCTGCCAATACCGCAATCAGTGAGGAGATGACGTGGCTCTGGAATTAGCGATAGTCGCCGGGCGGGGGCACGCCGCCTACAGCGCGTTGTGGGACGGGTGGCCCCCCGCGGAGGCGCATCTTGACGGTACCACCGGCTTGGGTGCACGCTGATATAACCCTTTCAGGGTAGAACGGGGCTTGGGATGCGTGTTCCCAGGGTAGCTCGTGCCTCCCAACCCTGGGCTGAGTGATTTCCATCCTTTCAGGATGGTGATACTGACGCGATGCGCCCCCCCCGCGGCGACTCCGGTATCGGTTGCTTGTGCAACGAAGCATTAGTAGGCTAAATTCACATCTATGAAGACCCCGGCCAGGATACTCCATGACGGAAGCAGAACCGGCGCAATGACTGAGCCGGTCCGAGGCAGGAACCCGGTTTCGGCTTTGCTGATGCGACTGCTCTGGGCAGCCGCGCTCGTGCTGGCGGCGCTGGGAGCCTCGGCCGACGTGATCTTTACCAACCTCTATTCATTCACCGGCGCCAATGATGGCGCAAATCCATACGCCGGGCTGGTACAGGGGAGCGACGGCAATTTATATGGCACGACTTCCAGCGGCGGCACGAACAACCTGGGCACGGTATTCAAAGTCAGCAGCGGGGTGCTGACCTGTCTGCATTCATTCGATGGCACCAATGGCGCCGCGCCTTACGCCGCGTTGGTTCCGGGTAAGGACGGTAATCTCTACGGCACGACCTACGCCGGTGGGGTGAGCGATTTGGGCACCATATTCCAAATCACAACCAACGGCGCGCTGACGACCCTGTTCTCCTTCACCGGGACCAATGACCCGTATCAGGGCGCCAATCCCGGGGCGGCCTTGGTGCCGGCCGCTGACGGCAGTTTCTACGGCACGGCTGAGTACGGCGGGTTGACCAACGCCAGCTACGACGGCCACGGCTACGGGACGGTTTTTCAATTCACCACCAACGGCACCGTTGCGGTTCCGGTCGTATTCGGCAATACCAATGGCGCTTATCCTGCCGGGGGGCTGGTGTTGGGACAGGATGGAAGTCTTTATGGGACTACCACCTGGGGTGGCCGGGGTATCACCGCAATCATCCCAGGCTACGGCACGATATTCAAGCTGACCCCCGACGGGACGTTCACCAACATTTACCTGTTCACCGGGCTCGCCGATGGCGGTTTTATCTACGCCGGGCTGGTGCAGGGCCGTGACGGCTATTTATATGGCGCCGCATTCGGCTCGGGTCCGCCGAGCTATGGGACCCTGTTCAAAGTCAGCACCAATGGATCATTCATTCCGCTCCACACGTTCAGTTATTTTGACAGCGGTTCACCCTACGGCGGGATGACCGAAGGCAGCGACGGTAATCTCTACGGAACGACTTACGGGGCGTATGCCGGTTCGGGCTCAATTTTCCGCGTAACGCCCGGCGGCACTTTCACCAATCTGATCCTCTTCAATAATGCCAATGGTTCCCATCCAGTCGGTGTTCTGATGCAGGGCGCGGATGGCAATTTTTATGGCACGACCGCGGACGGCGGCGCGAAGGGTTTGGGAACCGTCTTCCAGCTCAGCGTGCCAATGCGTCCGGTGATCAAAACGCTGACACTGACGAATGGGGCGGTGACACTCACGTGGAGCGCGGTGGCGGGACAGACTTATCAAGTGCAATACTCGGATGATCTGACCCAGACTAATTGGACGTTCTTAAGCAACCCCTCGGTGGCCAACAGCGGCGTCATGACCGCGACGGATTCCGGTGGCATCACGTCTTCCGGACACCGTTCTTATCGTATTGTGCTTGAGTGAGTTACAGTGCTCCGAAGCAAGAGCAAAAAGCAGGGCCAGGGATGAGGGATGAAACCTGAAAGCTGAGACCCCGAAGCGAAAGTAGAAAGTAGAAAGCAGAAAGCAGAAATCGGAGGGCGGAATGCAGACCCGCCGCGGGCTGAGTGGGGTTTGTGGGGGAACATCGAACATCCAACATCCAACATCGAACGGCAATCAACGAACGTTCAAGGCGCGGAAAGCCACCACCCTGCAAAAGCAGAAAGTTGAAATGCTGGCAAAGCAGCCCAAAGCCACGCCGGGGCGAAGGTAAGGCAGAATGAAGAATGCAGCCACCCAAGGCCACCTCAAAGCCACCTCAATGCGACATCAAAGCCACCCCAAAGCGTGTTGATAGCCAACCGATTGCGACCCTAAAGCCACTCTGAAGCCACCTCAATGCGACCCCAATGCGACACCAAAGCCACCCCAAAGCCACCCCGAGGCGAAGGCAGAATGCAGAATGTAGAAGGTCGGTACATGCGAGGTGCAAGGCGCTTGAAACCCAGGGGACAGCGACCGATCGGCCTTGGGCAAGCCAAAGAGGCTCTGCTCAACACCGAGGAGCCTGGCCGTTGACACGGGTTCCAGCAAGTGTTCGACATTTACGGCAAGTGACACAGGATGCCTGCTCGCCGGAGGAGAAGGTGCGGCGGCACGCCACGTTCGAGCGGCTGTTGCAGGATGCCCTGGAGCAGGTCCTTACTGGCAACTGAGGCGATAGAACCGGCTGGGGCCGGAGGGCGGGTTTGTGTCCAGCAGCGTAATCGTACCGCCGATGCCCCGGGTCGGCGGCAAGAGGGGCAGCCAGGCGGGATCGCTGAGGGCGTTCTTGTATTCCAGGGTATAATTCAGGCCGGGAACGCCGTAGAGCGACAGGCTGACGTTTGAGGTGGTCACGCTCAGGGTGTTCACTGGGATAGTTGGCGGCAGGAGCACGGTGGCGGAAGCGGTCGCGGTGTTGTTGGCTGGCGCCGGGTCGGGGGTGATGGAGGCAACCGCGACGGTGTTCGTGATGGCCTCCAAGGAGGCAGGAATCACCGCCAAGGCAAGGCTGGCGGCACCGTGCGCCGAGAGGGTGCCGAGATTCCAAGTGACCGTCGAATTGGTGAACTGGCCGCCGGCCGAGGCGGAGGAGAAGAGGACATTCGTGGGCAGGAAATCGGTCACGATCACATTGTAGGCCGTCTGGAACCCGGAATTGGTGACCAGGATGGAATAGACGAAGACCTGGCCGAGGCCAGCCAGACTCTGGACCGGGGAGAGGCTGATGGCCAAGTCGGTTGCGGAATCGCAGCACTGAATGCCATCCGCGACGGACACGGTGTCAATATACCACCCCAGACCGCCGTAGTAGTTGCCGATGTCGGTCCCGAACCGCCACTTGAACTGGACGGATTGGCCCGCCACTGTGGCGGGGAGGTTAACCGTGGTGGTAATAAACCCGCCCGACAGGCCGCCCCAAACCGCCCGGCCTGCCAGCGGGTTGTCGGTGTTCGTGGAAGCGATGGTCTTATTGTAGCCGCCGGAGACGAAGGTGCCGCCCGCCTCCAGGATATCCGCGAATTGGCCCGCGCCGATCCGAATCTCCAACACGCCGCCGTCATAAGCAGTGGTCCGGTCAACTGGGTCGGTTTCGGTGTTAAAATTGTTGCGGAAGGTCAATTGGGCGGAGGGGGTGGCGATCGGGATAATGGGCGAGAGCAACTCCGTCAGGCCGGAGTTGGTTGGTTCGGCGGCAAAGGCGGCGTTGGGCCGACTGTCGCGTAGCACGGTGGACGTAACCCACTGGATTCCGCCACCGGAAGCGGTCGTGGTCCAATTTGTGGGCAGCGCCGGGGCAGTGACGCCGTCGAATTCTTGGGAGAGCGGAGTGACGGGTTGACCCAGCGGAAAGGTGAAGGGGAGGGTGCCCAGGTTCAACGGGCCGTCCTGAAGCTGGAGCGTGGCGGTGAGGGTGCCCCCGCAGTCGCCATTGGCGGTAAAGGTAAAGACGGCGGCATGCACCGCACCGTTACCCGCAAGCGCGCCGTAAGTCTGCGGGCCGCTGGGGGCGAGGACTCCGCTGTCGGCCTGCAGGGTCGCTACAAGGTTGGTCGTGCTGACGGCGCCGAGGTTCTTCAGGTCGAAGATTGCCGAGACCGTTTCGCCGGGGTCAATCGCACCGTTGGGCGGAGAACACCCCTCGGCGAGGAGGCTCGTCCCGGCGTTGGTGATCAAGGGAGCATTGGGGCGGGGCACCAGGGTGTCAATGAGGCTCTGGCCGGTCGGCGTGCCCCAGCCCGTGCAGAGATCATAGGACGGCCCGGCGTAGTATTGGGTAGGGCTGGTCAGGTTGGTGTTATTGCCCGTGGTAATATCGTGGAAGTTGGTGGCATAGCCCGGGCCAGTGCCGATAGCATAAAGGGCGGGGTTGAGGAAGCCGACCGGGGGCTGCCCCAGGCCGGCCGCCTGCTGATTAATGAGGGCGGTGAAACCCGCCCAGAGCGGCGCGGAGGCGCTGGTGCCGCCGACCTGCAGCGAAATGCCATTGTCCGCATAGATGTTGATGGCGTCCGCCACCATCGCCACGTCCGGAAAGTTGCGCATGGTGGTGGAGCCGCCATTGGTCGAGAGGCTCGGAACGCCCTGCTGCCAACTGGGGATGTGGTAGGTGGTGCTGACGCCACCGCCGGTCCCAGCATTGCCCGATCCAGTCGAAAGCCAGTTCCAGGCCGTCTCCGACACCCAGGGCCCGCCCGCTGCGGTGGTACTCAAAGTCGTGCCACCCACGCTCGTGATGTAAGGATCGTCGGCGGGTGGGAAAACCGACCCCGTGGCTGCCCCGCTGTCACCGGAGGCGGTGAAAAAGGACTGCCCCTGCGCGGCAAATTCCTGGAAGATCTGGTCAATCGTTGGGACGCCAGCAATCCCCCAGGAAGTGCTGAGTTGTTTGGCCAAGTTGTCCGTGGCCATGCGGTTCAGGATGTCTTCAGGGTTACCGAACGCCCCCCCCGCCTGATAGACGATGATGGCCGCCAGGCCGGGCGCCATGCTGTTGGCCATCTCGATGTCCAGGGCCACCTCTTCATTGTTGCTGCCAGGTTGACCATCGAAGTCGTCCAGGAAGACATTGATCAGGGGGACTGGGGTCAGGCTCCCTCGGGCACAATACTTGGCAATGTCGTTGGTGTAATAGCCATCAAGCTCAAACAACCCCAGCAACTGGCCGGTGCCGGTCAGTTGAACGTCGCGCGCATAAGCGCCCCGGAAGTCCCTCCCCAGGTACGTGCCACCGGGCCCGGCGCCGCCCGCAGGTGTCCCGCCCCCCACGGGCACGACCGGGCGCACCCTCAGGCTCGCCGGACGCGGGCGGACCAAATCGCTCAATCCGCTGATGTGAAGCACCGGTACAGCCAGCTCGAGCGTCGGTTCGGTATCCGGGGCGTAAAACACACGGTCCTCGACCGGGTGCCGGTAAGTGCGCAGCGACAGATGAAAGGTCCGTTCGATGTCAGCCACCGTTCCGCTCACGTCCAGCACCACCCGGTTGGGATGGACGGTCGTTACTCTGAGGCCATTGGCCTGAGCGAAGGCGATCACCGCCTGGTAATCCTGCTCAGCCGGTCCGAACTCTGCGGTGAATTCTGCCGGCGTCAGGTACTGGTGGTAACGCGGATCAGTCGGGTCATAGAGCTGCCGGAGAAGGGTGGTCAGCGCCTCCGGGTGGCGCAATGGCAGGCCAATCGCCAGGTTCAGCCGCCGGTCGCCCGGCAGCCGGCCCAGGGGTCTTGCCAGCTTTGCTTCTGCCGGCACGTGCGCCGATAGCGCCGGCCTGGCGGGGTCCAAAGCCAATGCCGGTTGCTGGGCCCCGAGCACTCCCCAGACCAGCAATGCCGCGGCCGCGGGGCTGAATGTCAAGGGTCTCGCCAGGGAGGCAATGCGAGTGCGGGTTTCCGACCTTGACGCAGACGCTCGTCGGGAATTGAGGTCTGATTTCCGACTGGGTGCCAGGCCCTTCGAGCACGCCCCTCCAAACCGCGGTTCTTGTAGTAGGTTCATTGTGAATGTGGTCTCCTGACCGAGGCCAGCCCTGAATGAGCCGAGCGCGAAAACTCTAGCTGTTCCGTGAGGCGATCTCGTCATTGATTCGCACTAGTCGTGGATAACAGAAGCACACTTCGGGCAGTCGTGCAACGGATGTTTTCCCCGGGTTTCCTGGCCGATCAGCGCAATGGAGTCGTTCGATGCTACCCGCAATTCCGGCTTGCCGCATCCTCAGTCAGAGGGACAAACCCGCTTGCCCGGACGCGACCTTTGGGCTAGGGATTGGCCGTGACACGAAGCTGGCGCTGGGTGTTCCTGCTGGCCCTTCCGGGCGTCTTTTGCCCTTTCACTGCGCCGGGCCAAATTGATCCGGTCAAACGCGAGCTGTTCCAATTCGGCTACAACGCGGCGCTGGAGGGACACCCGCCGCTCTCCGCTTACGCCTTCTATTATTGGAACCAGCCCGAATTCCTGCGGACGAATCTGACCTTGCGGCTGGCGGTGGCACCGACGTATCTCGATTCGGAATTGGGCATCCGCCACGCAGTCAGCGAGAACACGGACCTGGGCGTCGGCATGGCCGGCGGCGCTTTCGCGGATAATTACGAGGAGATACACGGCGGGACCTTTTATCCCAGCCAATCCTTCACCGGCTACGGCGCTGAAACCTCGCTCAGTTTCTACCACCTGTTCAATCCCGGCCAAACGATTCCATTGAATGGCCTGGTGCGCGGTATCGTGCATTACTCGACCTACGAGCGGGATGATACCACCGCCGGGAACTTCCAACTGCCCAAGGACCACGGCACTTTCAGCGTGCGGACTGGCCTGCGCTGGGGTGGCCGCGAGCCCACCCTCTTTCCCGCTTTGGCGATGGAGATCTCCGGCTGGTATGAAGGCGAATTCCGCACCGGCACGGGCACCTACGGTTACGGCGACCGGTCGCTCGTGCCGGCGTCCCATCTGTTTTGGGGCGAGGCCTTGCTCGCCTACACCCTGCCGGAATTAAAACACAGTTTCTACCTGAGCCTGACGGCGGGCACGAGCATTAACGCCGACCGCTTTAGCGCCTACCGGCTCGGCTCGGTGCTGCCGCTCGTTTCGGAATTCCCGCTTTCCCTGCCCGGCTATTACTACCAGGAAATCAGCGCCCAGGAATTCGCACTGGCCGGCGGAAACTACATGATCCCGCTCGATAAGAAGCAGCGCTGGAACCTCAGCGCCACCGCCAGCACAGCGTGGGTGAATTACCTGCCCGGCACCGGGCAGCCCGGCAACTGGAATACCGGCGTGGGCGGCGGCATTCTCTACAAATCGCCGTCGTGGAAAATCATGCTCGGATACGGGTATGGCGTGGATGCCATACGGTCGCACGGCCGCGGCGCGCAGAGCGTCGGTCTGTTGCTCCAATTCGACCTTGGACAAGCGCGGGAGGCCCTGCTCAACCCCGAACAGCCCAGCCGCTGGCGCGGCTTCCAGCAACTCTTTGACATCTTTGGTAAGTAGCATGGACCACATGGAGGCTCCACGGGCGCAAATCAGTTTTTAAACAGGGGGACGATGAGGCTGAGGTGCATGAGTGCCTTGAAAACCGCCGCAGAACCCCCATGCACCACGGCGAGCGGACCCAATCTGAGCCCGGGATACGGATTTGGACCCCCAGCAACGATTTGGCGCCATCGAGGCGCCGAGAACGGTCGGCTCTGCAAGTGACTGGCTGCCAATGGGATGCGCTGAAACTTCTGTGATGCGGCTGCCAGATGACTATAATCAGGCCGCCCGCGATGCCCTCGCTAATCGCCCCCATACCGCGTGCGGGTCCCACCGTAGTCTCGCCGTAGCACCTCCGTTAGCTAACGGAGGTGCTACGGCGAGACTCCCCTGAGACTACGGAGGGACTGCCGCCCTATCAGCGGGAATGGGGCGGGAGGGTGGCGGTGGGCGAGGGGCCAGAGGCTGGCCCTTCGGGGGAGCCAACCTGGGCTGGAGCTATCAACCGAGACTGCGCCAAGCGGCAAAGGAGCAAGGCTGATGCGCAGTCGGGCCACGGATGCTCCCGGCAGGCCACCTTTCCCCAGGGCCTGACGCCGGTGGTCCGGGCAGGAGACGTCGGGAAAGCGTTAGCCGGGGTTGCGTGCGCCGGACGAATCCGGTAGAAGGAGTCCGTTAAGATGATTGCGCCCTCCTTCGCTCGCTTCGCGTGGCTCGCATCCGTGTTGGCGCTCGCCGGGTGTGGCAAGCCAGCCGCTTCCAGGCCCGGCGCCTCCCATCCGCTCCCGCCCGCCCCGCTGATCGCCAAAGGCGAGCCCGGCCGAGCGGGCGGGCGTCTTGCCATCGCCGCCAGCGCCAGTCCCAGGACCTTCAATCCCATCGTTGCTTCCGATGGCGCCTCGGATGCTGTGGTTCGCCTGCTCTTTGCCCCGCTGGTCAACCTGGACTGGGCCACCCAGCAGCCCGGTCCTGGCCTGGCCGAGTCCTGGTCGGTCGCGCCCGACCAGAAAACGTGGACCCTTAAACTGCGCCAGGGGACGCGCTGGAGCGACGGCGAACCGCTCACGGCCGACGATGTCGTCTTCACCTGGAACGACATCATTTACAACCCCAACTTCAACCAGGCCACCTATAACCTGTTCCGCATCGGCGGCCAGAATTTCGCGGTGACCAAGGTGGATAACTTCACGGTGCAGGTAGTCACGCCGGAAGTGTTCGCCCCATTCGTCGAGTTCCTCGGCGGCGTGCCGATCCTGCCTAAGCATACGTTGCAGACTGCGGTGACGGCAAAGGTCTTCCCCTCCGCTTACGGCATCAACTCGAAGCCCAGCCGGATCGTCGGGTGCGGCCCCTATCGCCTCAAGGAACTCCAGCTCGGGAAATTCACCCTGCTGGAGCGCAACCCGGAATACTGGGTGGCTGACCGACAAGGCCGCCGTTTGCCCTGGTTCGATGAGGTGATGTTCACGGTGGCGGACAAACCGGGCAGTGAGACGACCCTGTTCCTCACGGGCAAGAGCGACGTTTGCGATACGGTTGGCCCACAGCATTACGCGCTCTTCAAGCAAGCCGCAGCCCGCGGGCGCTTTCAGTTCCTCGAACTCGGCGTCGGCCCCGAACGCGACTTCCTCTGGTTCAACCAGAACACCGGTACCAACGCCGCGGGCAAACCTTTCGTCAATCCGGGCCGGTTGAAATGGTTCCGGAATAAGAAGTTCCGTCAAGCCATCTCCTGCGCCATTGACCGCGACCGCCTGGCACGTGAAGTCTATGGCGGCTGCGCGCGGCCCGCCTACGGCTTCATCTCGACCGAAAACCCGAAATGGAATAATCCTGACATCCCGCGCTACGGCTTCGACCTCGCCCGCGCGCGCACCTTGCTGGCGGAGATCGGGATCCATGACCGCAACGGCGACGGCATGATGGAGGACGCCGGCGGGAACCCGATCGAAATCCTCTTCTGCTCCAACCTCAGCAATCCCCTCCGCGAAAAGGCGGCCATGCTGATCGTGGCCGACTTGAAAAAGCTCGGCATCCATCTCAGGTACACGCCGCTGGACTACCGGGTCCTGGTCGAGCGGATCAACGTCTCCTTCGACTACGAATGCGCCCTGATGGGCCTGGGCGGCGGTGGCGGCGACCCTGCCTCGCAGATCAACGTGCTCTGCTCCAGCGAGGAGCTCCATCAGTGGTTCCCTCGCCAGCCGACGCCCTCTACCCAATGGGAGGCCCGCATTGACGCCCTCATGGACGCCCAAATGCGCACGCTGGATTTCGCGCAGCGCAAGAAATACTTTGACGAAGTGCAGGCCATCATGGCCGAGGAACTGCCGCTGATCTACACCGTGGCGCCGTTGGCGTGCGCGGCCATCCGTCCCGACGTAGCCAACCTCCGCCCCGCGGTCCTGAGCCCCTACCACCTCACCTGGAATCTGGAGGAACTCTATTTCAGGAAGCCGTGATGCGGCATGGCGGAAAGGCCTTAATGGGATGTCGGGGCCGCGCGGGCCGCTACTCCCAGGCGTGCAGCGAATCGTAGCGGAAAGTCATCTCATTCGGGCTGTATCCTTTATACCACTTGGCATGGCCATCTGCGGACAGGATGTTTTGATAAACATTAAGGGCAGTTGAGACGAAGGTCTCCTCACAGTAAGAACGTTGTTGTCAGCAGTTAGTTAACAAACAACGTAAAGACCATGAGAAGACCTAAAGATAAATTGATCGCAGGCCTTGACCTGCACAGCAACAACGTAATGATCGGTGTGATTAGCCAGGACGGCAAGCGCGTGGCGCACCGGAAGCTGGAGTGCGACTTGAAGCAAGTCACAGAGTTTTTGGCGCCCCTCAAGCCCCAGCTTCAGTCAATGGCGGTGGAATCGACCTTCAACTGGTATTGGCTGGTGGACGGCCTGCGAGGCCAGGGCTATCCGATCGACTTGGCTAATCCGGCCAAGATTGAGCAGTACGGCGGAATGAAACATGCCGACGATAAGGATGACGCCTTTCACTTGGCGGACCTGCAGCGCCTAAACATCTTGCCCAAGGCGCACGTGTATGACCCGCAATTGAGGCCCGTGCGGGACCTGTTGCGGCGGCGCACCAATCTGGTGCATCAGCACACGGCCCTGCTATTGAGCTTTAGCAGTCTCTATAGGCGCACGACGGGTCAGAAGCTCGACCTGGGCGAGGCTAAGAAGATGGAGCCCAAGCAAGCGCCTAAACTCTATGAGCATCCCGCCAACCAATTGATCGCCCAGGTGCAGGCCGAGCACATCCAAGCCTTGGCCAAGAGCATTAGCCGAGTAGAGAAGGCGGTCCTGGCTTGCGCCCGGGAAATCCCGCTCTATGACCGACTGCTAACGATTCCCGGGATCGGCCGGATCCTGGGGATGACGATCACGATGGAGGTGGGGGACATCGCGCGGTTCAAGACCGACGGCGACTTCGCCAGTTACTGCCGCCTGGTGGACGCCAAACGACTGAGCAACGGCAAGTGCAAGGGGGACAACAACCAGAAATGCGGCAACAAGTATTTGGCGTGGGCCTTTGTGGAAGCGGCCAACTTTGCGCGGCGCTATAACGAGAATTGCCGGCGCTGGTATGACCGCAAGGCGGCCAAGACCCACAAGGTGCTGGCGACCAAAGCGTTGGCGTGCAAGCTGGCTAAAGCGGCCTGGCACGTGATGGTCGGCTCATGCAACTACGACGAGAAACGCATGTTTCCAGAACTGGCGACCAAAGCGATGAAGCCGAGTTGAATTTTGAGAGCAGCCGCCAACCAGCAAAGGGGTTGGACCCAGAGCCCTGCGGTTTGATTGGAGACGGCTGCTCTCTTGCGATTTAGAAGCAGTGCAGCTTAGAGACACTTTGCAGGCGATTCGACCGTGCCCCGAGTCAGAAACGGGTTGGCCTCCGGAAGCAGCGATGCCTCCGGGGAACCACTGCTCTTTGGAATTGAATGAACGCGGCCCGGCACTGAACGTTTTCTGGTCCCGCCCGTGGCGGGATGGGCGCCGAGCTGGTGCACGAGCACGCTTGCCAAAGGCAACGCGTGTGGTAGTAGAATGGTTGACCAAGAAAACCGAGCCGGAGGGAGCCGGGCAGGAGACGTCCCGTCCGCTCCTTTCGGTTCGAAATTGGATTCAACCAGGACATCAGCCCAAACCGCGCTAGACCCAGATGGCTGACTGAACGGATCGCCTGGCCGGGCAAACGCTCGCTCGGTGTTCCGATTCAAACCTACGAAAACGCAGGTTCGATTCGACCAGCGGAAATCGTCTGAAAAGCTGCGGTAAGACCGGTGCTAACAAAAATCGGGCGGCAACGCTTTTTTCTGTTGGACAAATGCCCTAATGGCTGACCCTTATTGTGCGCTTGCCATTCCACGACGGGGGTGCCGTTCGCCGCGCCCCCGACACAATTCTGCGAGTAATCGTCCTTGTCATCGTCATTGCGCAAGAAGAACTGCCCGTTATCAATGGTGTCCCCGGCTAGAACATAAGCCGCCGGAAAAAGGATTCGCCTGCCGTTGACCGCCGCCCGCTGGTCGCCCGCCGCCACATAAGCCGCGCGCACGCCGTTGAAATAGTTGAAGGGGGATTGCTTTGTTGCGGGCAACTGGGCGTTTCCGGGGCAATGATAAACATTCGTGTTTTGCACGTAGCCATAGACTTGCTGCATCCACCCGTTGGACGGGGAATTGGGGTCCGTCAGATTCCACGTTATGGCCTCCCCCGACTCCGGATAGAGGTCCTCGTTGTCATCCGCGAACATCCGCAGGCCCAAGCCAATTTGCTTCAGGTTCGAGACGCAACTAATCACCCATGCCTTCTGCTTGGCGGCGGACAACGCCGGCAGGAGCAGGCTCGCCAGAATAGCAATAATGGCGATGACCACCAGCAATTCGATCAAAGTGAAAGCACGCTTGCCATTCATTCCGTTGTTGGACGTATGGGAAGCGCATT
>Ga0326727_10002131_pt1 | contig 69700 bp, 58 predicted proteins | sample MB2enrmetagenome_FD_207643 | JGI IMG/M metagenome (GOLD analysis project Ga0326727, IMG submission 207643) | Lab enriched peat soil microbial communities from McLean, Ithaca, NY, United States - MB29MY | ecosystem: Environmental > Terrestrial > Soil > Wetlands > Peat | place: USA: New York...
CTGTCCCGCCAGCGCTCCACGCGCTTCGCCCACGTCTCTCGCGACGTCCGATCCATCCCGGCCTCCGCGCTGGAGACCTACGTGAGCACGGCCCCGGCGTCAGGAACGCGACTCGTCGAACGGATACGGACGTGTCCTCCAGGGCCATGTACTTCGTCACCAGCGCTTTGCGCGTCGCCGCCGCGGGCTTGCCGTCCACGGGCAGCCCGTTCGCCTGCTGGAAGGCGCTGAGCGCCGCCGTCGTCCTGGCATCCAGGACGCCAGGGGAGGAGCCGTCGTAGAACGGCTTGCCGTGAGCACCAGCGTCACGAGCCAGTCGCTCGGTGCCCGCGATGGGGGAATCGGTTGGCCGATCGACGCGGAGTACACCTGGTCGCCGGCCGGGGGCTTCTCGGCCAGCGGCTTGGACCACTGGGCCCACAGCTTCTCGTGCACGTCCAGGGAGGGCGCAGGGCCGGGCCTTCCCACCGAGGGACCGCCGGGCGATGCTCCTCCCATCGACAACCCGCCGGCAGACAATCCACCTGGCGATAGCCCCCCTACTGATAACCCGCCCGTAGACTATCCGCCACCGGGCGGTTCTGATGGAGGATCATACCCGAATCCCTGGGATATGCCCGGTCCAGCCGGACAGCCTGGATTGGACGCACCACCCCCCGGGTGTAACGTCTAGGGTGTCAAGATGACTGCAGATTCGAGCAATCCACCTGAGATCGTGATTCGAAACGACGAAGGTCAAGCCCTCGTCAGGGTCGAACTGATACTCACCCTGTACTTCGACAAGGGATTCGACTCCAACGTTCGGGAACGGATCGGGCATTGCTTTGATGAATACTTCACTCGCTTCGAGTCGTCCCTCAAATGGGTCGCGCTCCCCGGGAGCCGAAACTGGCGGCGAGTTGACCGCGAACGCGCGGACGCCATCCATGAGTGGCTGCGTGACGGCAAGGCCCGCACGACATGGTTCACAGCCTGGCGAGGTGGCAGAAATGCCCATGAGGCGAGCGACTATCAGTTCAACGTGTTGGGAGATAGCCAGCCGCTGCCGATGCTGAGCTACCTGTCGCTCGCCGTGCCCAAAGGGCAATTGAACGGTCCGGGCGATTCCTTTGTGAGCATGTGCGTAAGAATGTGTAAGCTGCTTCAGCCCTACCACGGCTATGGGGGCTATGGGTTCGCCGAGCCGGGCGACGTCGGCCCAGGCGACGAAGCTCAACCACTTATCTGCTCGATGTCGAGGCGCTTCCCCGGTATTGAGGTGGATCGCCCAGTTGACCACAAATTCTACGTAGGCGCGGGCATCAAGGGCGTCAACTGGCTCACGGTGCTGGGCCAACCTTGGCTCGAGCGCATGGGAGGTCTCGCGGCACTGCGTCAAGCGTTGGGCCCTGAGTTCAAGTTTCACGAGTACGATGGCGGGCTCGTCATCCAGGCTGGACCGCGACCTCAAGCAGGCGACGTCAATCAGAAGATATGGCCGAGCCTGTACGCCGAGCTGTCGCGCGTGTTGAGACCGATCCGGATCACAAAGCACAACAACTTCGACAATCGCGGAGAGAACCGGTTCACGCGGGAGAAGTCGGAGGCCTGGCTGGCTCGCTTCGACAGGGAGCCATGGGCGGACTCGACGGCGGGCGTAGAAGGAGCGACGGTTGTCGAGGCGGGTGTCCTCCGGCGGGAAGGGTATGTCCCGACGACCGCGTGGGCTCCCGAATCGGCGCTGGGGGCGACGGGTAGCGTTCGGGGAGCACAGTTCGTAAGACCTGGCCCCATCCCGACGCAGCTTGGGGTCAGCTTTGGACCGCGGTGCCGGATCGAAGGCGCGCCCGAGACTCAGCTGGTCGACGCTGAGGTCGAGGTCACCCATCCTCCCCTCACGAATCCCGCGACGGGTGCTACGAGCACCGTCGACCGGTGGGACTGGCGCGTTCCGATCGGGGTACCTTCTACACGGGGTGGGCCTTCGACGAGCCGTGGCAAACCGCGCCGGGTGCGTGGACGATGCGGGTCCTATTCGAGGGGCGTGTGCTGGCCGAGCACACGTTCGACGTGTCTCCAGTGTGAGCAATTCTGTTTTCCCGCCTTCGAGCCCGCCTTCCCATGACTCGGTCGCGCATGTACCCGCAGTTTACCGAGTTGGTCGATGGCAGAGTCGTCCTTGTGCCGTGCGTTGCCTTCGTGATCTTTCCCTATCAAGCGGGCGACGCAGGCTTGCTAGACTTCTACCAGCGCAGCCGAGAGGCGCTCGGCGAGCGCATCACGCACTATCAGGCCGAGAGCATGAAACGATTCGCTCCGGTCAACGCCCGGAGCAACGCGATGGTGCCTACCTGGCTCGCTCAGCCGCTGCGTGGCAAGACGAGTTACTACATGATCCTGAGCGACGGTGACCCTGACGAGGCGGTCACGGCCTCTCGGATCGAGCTGCACATTGATCGCCGCGTCTGGGGTCCGGAGGAAGAGACCCGGGAGCTCGACAAGCGAAGGAAGGCTTTCGATGCCAGGCGCTTCGTTCCTTTGGCGCCGGTTTCGGAGCTCCGCGTGACACTGCCCCTCGATCATCCTTTGGCCGAGCCGGCGCGCCTTCGCGAGTGGATTCTCGGTTTTTCGCTGCTGCAAGACAGACCGGCGTTCTCGGCGTACGCCGGGTACGCGCTCAACTACTACAATCAGGCCGCCATCTCGAACCTGCACGGGCCAGCGGAGAGGCTGTTGGCGTCCGCCTGCTTGCGTCACCCCGGCTTCGACTGGAGCGGGGGCGCCGTGCTGCCGCGGATCATGCGCTTCATGTCTGAGCCTCCCGGTTACATGCCGCTGGTGAAGCGGGCCGCATGGCTCAACCTTGTCTGTGACAGGACGCTCGGCCTTCTTGGTGGGCGCGACGGTCTGCGCAAACGCTTCGCGAACGAGCCCGCCATCGGCATGCAGGACTTGCCACACGGACTGGCCATCCAGGCTGGTGCCGCGCCAGAGATTGGCGACGTTGGGCACCGCGACTTTGTGCCGCTACTGCGCCGAGTGGCTAGCGAGATTCGCCCAGTACGCGTCGAGGCGATCGCTAGTGCGGGCCGTGGTTTTGGGCGGGAGGCCACGAACGACTGGCTGAATGCGTTCGACAAGGCCTATGACTGAGCGACGAGCCTACCTGACCCTGCGGGACCTGGAATGGGCTGTTCTTGACCTGGCGGATCAAGAGGTCGTCGTCGTCCTTCAAGGGGAGGATGCTCTTCAGATCGAGGGCAACCGCTCGGAGGAAGGCGACTTCCCTCCGATTCCCGATCCCGTCGCCGAACAGTCCTGCGGACCAGGCCGCCCGGAATTGACACGCTTGAGCACCAGAGCCCATCTCCCGCAGCAGTACAGGCACCAAGTGTACCCGCCCGAGTTCGCCGACGGTCCGCAGGGCACGCGCCCGCAGTTGGAGGTCGGCGGCCTGCGATGCCTGTGCTAGCGCGGGACCGGGGTCGCGGCGGTGCACGGCAGCGCCGGCGATGGCGAACACCGTCGTGTGCGACGCGCTCAAGACCCACGAGGCGGGTGCGCGCGGCAACGACGCCATCGCGCTCGCGGATCCAGGGCATTCGCGCTTGTTGACGTGGCGAGCGCCGGGACGAGGTCGGTCGCCGTCGCCTGCGCGCAAGTCGACACCCCCTAGTTGAGCGGGTCCGCCCCCCGTCGATTTCGCACAAAATGTCAGAACGACGGGTCGCTCGCTGCCTATCTTCAAGGGCGAGGAAGTTCACCGTGACCGCGACGAACCGAGCGATGTGGGGCGCCCTCGTCGAGGCGCACGACGCGCCCGCCCGGCGCACGATCGCCTTCCATCAGCAGGTGCCGGGCGGCTGGGTCATCGGCAACGGAATGAGCTGCGCCGGGTACGACGACCGTGGCCTTCTGGCGGCGATGGCGGGCTTCTTCGCGCGGTAGACAGGCACCCGTGGACTACCTTCGACAGATCCAGCGCGGCCTCGACTACATCGAGGCGCACCTCGCCGAGGACATCGCTCCCGGCGACGTCGCGCGCCACGCGGGGATCAGTCAGTGGCATTTCCAGCGCATCTTCAAGTCGCTGACGAACGAGACGCTCAAGATGTACATCCGCTCGCGCCGCTTCGCCGCGGCGCTCGAGATGCTCGAGCAGACCGAGGTCTCGGTGATCCAGATCGCGATCGCCTCCGGCTTCGACACGCAGGAGAGTTTCACGCGCGCCTTCAAGAAGGCCTTCGGTGTCACGCCCGGCGCCTATCGCAAGAGCCGCAGCGTCATGCGCTTTGCGCGAAAGGCGCGCTTCGACGCGGACTACTTGCGGCACCTCCACCAGAACGTGTCGCTGCAGCCGGAGCTGTACGACCAGCGCGCGTTGCGGCTCGTCGGGATGGTGACGCGGTGCTTTGGCACGGACTCCGACAAGAGCAATTTCGCGCAAGCGCAGCCGGCGCTCTGGAACGCGTTCCTCCCGCGCGTCGGCGAGCTCGATCGGATCGCGCCGAAGATGGCGTACGGGGTCGTTCGAGTGCCACAGCAAGGCGACGAGCTCGAGTACCTGGCGGCGTTCGAGGTGTCGGAGTCGGCGCCGGTCCCTTCGGGGATGGTCGCCCGCGAGGTGCCTGGCGCGCGATACGCGAAGTTCGCCCACCGCGGCCCGCTCGCGCGTCTCGATCAGACCCTCAACTACGTCTACTCGAGCTGGCTGCTCACGTCGTCGATGCGCCACACCGGCGGCTGCGACCTCGAGATCTACGACGAGCGCTTCATCCCGAGCTCCGAGAGCTCGCTGATCCACTACGCCATCCCCGTCGCCGCAGACGAGCCCTAGCGGCACGTATCGCCTTTTCGTCGTCTTCGCAGTTTGAAATCGCCATGCGGGCCCCGCGCACGCGCGCCGGAGGCCTGCGGTTGGCGAAGTCGTCCATCGAGTCACCCAAGGAGTCACCATGACTGAACGCGTTCTCTTGACAGGCATCACCGGATACATCGGCCAGCACTGCGCGGCCGAGCTCTTGCGCCAGGGCTATGAAGTCGTCGGGACGATTCGCTCCCGGTCCAAGGCGGACGCGACGAAATCAGCCCTCGCGAAGGCCGCATCGACGGACCGTCTGAGGTTCGCCGAAGCGGACCTCCTCTCGGATGCCGGATGGGACGAGGCGATGAAAGGCTGCAACTTCGTGATGCATGTCGCGTCGCCGTTTGCGATGGCGGAGCCCAGGGACGAGAACGAGCTCATCGCGCCCGCCGTCGAGGGAACCAAGCGCGTCATCGCCGCGGCCCGGCGCGCCGGCGTCAAGCGCCTCGTGCTCACCTCGTCGACCGTGGCCGTCGTGGCCGGAAAAGAGAGCGGCACGTACGGGCCTGACTCGTGGTCCGACGTCGACGCCGACATCGGCGCCTACTCGAAGAGCAAGACGCTGGCGGAGCGCGCCGCGTGGAAGGCTGTCGAGGGCGGCACGATGGAGCTCGTGGTCATCAACCCGGGCGGCGTGTTCGGCCCCTCGCTCGGCGCGAAGATCGACGGCCAGAGCGTGGCGATGATGACCGACATGATCGCCGGCAAGGTCCCGATGATCCCCGACGTCGCGATGGGCATGATCGACGTGCGCGACGTCGCGCGCCTGCACGTCAACGCCCTGACGGCGCCTGGCGTGGCCGGGAAGCGCTTCATCGCCGCGAGCGCCGAGCCCGTCGAGCTGGCCACTCTCGCGAGCGTGCTCAAGAGCGCGGGCTACAGCAAGGTCCCGTCGCGCCGGGCGCCGAGCTTCATGCTCAGGTTCATGGGCCTCTTCGATCGCGAGGCCCGGGGCATGGTGCCGTTTCTCGGCAGGAAGGCCGCGTTCGACAACCGCGCAACGTTCGAACTGCTCGACTGGAAGCCGACTCCCATGGAGAGCTCCTTCAAGGAAATGGCGAAAGCGCTCTCGGCATAGAAACGAGCTGACGGAGCACGCGAGGGTGATGCTTCTCGAGGGGTTCGATCCGACCACCCTTGGTGGGTGATCCGTAGGCCCGTTCGCACGGCGGTAACGAACGCGGAGCGGGCCCCCCGAAGGGGGGCCGCACCGGGGGCAGGACGTCGAGCGACGCGGTCGAACACATCGTGCAGCGCAACGTCACGGTGGCGTCGACCGATGGCGACTTCGCGCGTCAGTCGGTCGACATCGTGGTCGGCGAATCGAGGCCGTGGGACTGCGGTGAGCTCCCCGCGAGGTTCGCGTCAGGGATTCCGCACGCAGGTATAGCTCGTGAAGTTGTGCGGCGGCGTGGACGACTCCTGGTCCGTGCCGTACGAGGCGTCCACCATCTCGAAGTCCGTCGGCTGCGGTCCCTCGAGATCGTGCGACCCGAGGTAGTTCGCCCACTTGAGCGTCGAGAAGGCGTCGCTCTTGGCCGTGAGCGCGATGTTGCCGCCGTCCTGGAGGATGATCCCGTACTTCTTCATCGCCGCGAGCACGACCTGGGCGCTGGTCGAGAACGTCGACACGTCGAAGGTCGACTTGAGGCGGAACCGTCCGCCGTAGGGAACCCCGTTCGTCTGCGCCCACGACGAGCCGCCGGTGCCGTGGGTCACGGGGCGCACGTACTGCTTGTTCTGGATCGCGGCGTTCGGGAGGATGAAGCGGATCGCGTGGTCGATGTGCCCTGCGGCGACCTCCTCGACGGTGAAGAGCGTGGGTGCCATCAGCCCGCCGCTCGCGTCGGCGCTGGTGCAAACGTCGCCCCGCAGGTTGCCGAGGTACGCCTTGTTGAACTGCCAGATGGCCACCGAGCGCCCGCAGTCGGTCGTCGTGGAGAACGAGGTCCCGTCGGTCGTCGCGCCGTACACCTCGATGAGCTGGTTGTTCGCAGCATCGACGACGAGGTAATGGCAATCGTCGCACGAGGTCGACCCTCCCGCGGCGCACTCGAAGCCAGGCGCGGGGCTCGTGGCCGCCGTGAGTCCCGGCGCGATGGGGACGGTCGTGGGGACGTCGCTGTCGGGGAGCCCGAGCATGCTGTTCTGCGTGAACGGCACGCGCACCGAGGTCGAGTCCGCGTAGTAGACGTCGATCGAGAAATCGACCTGGATGTGCCCCTCGCCCCAGCCGCCGTTGGCCACCCAGGCGTTGATGACGGCGCTGGAGTTGGCGTCGACCGGCGCGGTGTCGATGGGGATGTTGAAGTACATGGTCGACGGGAACCAGCTGGCGGCCGTCGTGGTGTTCCCCACGGGTGCGGCGCCGTCCCCCGCGCCGCCGCTGGAGCTGCCGCTCGAGCCACCGCTGGACCCACCGCTCGAGCCACCGCTGGATCCTCCACTGGACCCGCCGCTCGAGCTGCCGCTGGATCCACCGCTGGATCCGCCGCTGGAGCTGCTGCTGCCGTCAGGTCCGGCGGAAGCGTCCGCCTTCGACGAGCTCGACCCGCCGCCCGAGTTTCCGCATGCCGTGAGCGCGACCAGCGATAGAGCAGCAGCAAGAACCACGTTTCGCATGGGCAGGCCTCCGCGAGAGCGTTGGAAAGACCAAGCCTACCGCGGCCCGGTCCTCTGCACCCGCTCGACGAGCTCTCATGTTGTGGGTCAACAGCGGTCGGAAGATCGGCCATGATGCAGGGCAGCGGGTAGCTGTTCGCACGCGCAGTCGGAGAATCCCATGCACATCCTCTGGTTCTCGTGAGACCCCTGCACGTCGGCTGGTACGAGCTTCTTCCGGACGTCAGTCTCAACTTCCAGCTCAATCGATGGGCGGCGTATGGCGGAGAGCCCTGGCTCGCCGACGTTCGTCCCATCCTTCCCAGGCTCGAGGAGGGGTACGACGCGTGGCGCGACACCTTCGTCACCCTCGGGGAACGCGCACAGGCGGAGGGCCGGGGGCTCGACGCCGCGCTTCACTTCCGCTCCGCCGAGTTCTTCATGGCTCCGTCCGATCCTCGCAAGCAGCCGCTGCGGCACCGGCTCCTGGGGCTGTTCCAGGAGGCGACCGGAATGTCCCCGAGCCTGCGCAAGGAGGTCCCGTTCGACGGGCTGCGCTTGCCGGTGTGGCATCTGCCTGCGGACGACGCGCGCGGAACGATCGTGGCGTTCGGCGGCTTCGACAGCTACATCGAGGAGGCGTTCCCCATCATGGTCGAGCTTCGCTCGCTGGGGTGGACCATCTTCGCCTTCGAAGGTCCGGGGCAGGGCGCGGTCCTGGAAGACCAGCACGCCCCGATGACGGCCGACTGGCACCGGCCGGTGGCGGCGGTGCTCGATGCCTTCGGGCTCGATGACGTGACCCTGCTGGGCGTCTCGCTCGGCGGCTGTCTGGCCATTCGCGCGGCGGCGTTCGAGCCTCGCATCCGGCGCGTCGTGGCCTTCGACGTCCTCACCGACTTCCTCGCGGTGATGCAAAACCAGCAGACGCCGGTGGTGGCGAGCCTGTTGCAGGGGCTCCTCGCCGTCGGCGCCGACCGCCTCATCAACCGGGCGGTCGCGATCGCCGAGAAGGATCGGCCGGTGCTGCAGTGGGGCGTCGCGCAGGGCGAGCACGTGTTCGGGCAGGACCACCCGGCGGCGATGCTCGAGGCCGCGCGCAGGTTCCAGACCAAGGACGTGTCCTCGCGGGTGCGGCAAGACGTGCTCCTGCTCTGCGGGACGCACGACCACTACGTTCCCCTGAACCAGCTGTGGGAGCAGGCGCGCCTGCTCACGGCCGCACGCTCGATCACCGCCCGGGTCTTCACTGCCGAGGAGCACGCCCAGGCCCACTGCCAGGTCGGCAACCTCCCGCTGGCCCTGCGGGTGATCTCGGACTGGGTGGCGGCCAGCACCGCCGCGAGTGTTCGCCTGCGAGCCGCGATGATTCCGCTCAGAACATGTGATTGAAGTTCAGGTACAGGCCCGAGTCCTCGTCGCTGAACCCGTAATCGATCGTGAGCACCGTCGCCTCGTTCCAGGCGATGTGCAGCCCGCCGCCCTGCGAGCGCTTCCAGCCTCGCAGCGTCGTCTGGCCCAGGTCGTCGAACACGCGCCCCATGTCGAGGAAGGGGACAGCGATGAGCGCGATCCCCTGCCTTAGCAGCCGGAACTTCACGAACGTCCAGCGGACCTCGTAGTTGGTCAGCGCGATCATCGGTCCCACGAAGCGGTTCTGCGCGTAGCCCCGCATGGTCTTGACGCCGCCGAGCCCGGCGTGGTCGTCGTCGATGAAGGGCAGGAGGGACTGGGAGAAGAACGGCGTCCCGGTCGTCTGGATCTCGTAGAGCCCGCGCACCGCGAGGACCAAGTCGGCGAAGCGCGGGAAGGGGCTGTAGAAGCCGCGCACCGACAGCATGACGCGCGTGTACTGGTACTGGGACGCGAGCGCCTTGGTCCCGTACTCGCCCGAGAGCTCGGCGTAGACGCCCGAGTTCGGGTCGGGCTCGAAATCGCGCGTGTCCATGGAGAGCGCGAGGCGCAGCACGTTGTCCCAGCCGCCGCCGCAGCCGAGGAGCCGCCCGGAGGCGCAGTCGCTGGCCAGCAGCGTGGGCGCCTCCGGCGCGTCCACCGTGTGGCCGCTGGAGTCGCGTGCGCTGGTGGGCACCGACTGGCCCGTGTAGTCGTGCAGGTTCACGTACGCGATGTTCACGCCCACCAGCGAGCGGAGGACGCCGCCGAGCATGTTGCGCTCGAGCGCGAGCTGCAGGACGGGTCTCTGGAAGTCGTAGAGGTTGTAGCGAGCGTAGGTCGTCCCGTTGGCCTGGACGGCGGACGTCGCGCTCGTGTAGCTGCTCATCCGGGAGAAGGTCTGCCCGGGCGCCCCCGGGAACGATAGCGGCGCCAGGCTGCGCGTGCCGGTGCCGAAGTACGGCCAGTCCGAGGCCGCCTCGAACTCGAGCGTCGCGCGGACGCGGTAGTCGGCGTCGGGGAACGCCGGCGCGTCGTAGTCGATGACGTGGTCCTGCGCGCCGCCCGTGGTTGCGAAGCCCTGCGCGAACACGCGGTGGAGGTACGGCGTGTACGCGAAGAGCGGGTCGTCCCGGTGACCGTCGTAGTAGTAGTAGAGGCGCGCGCCGAGGCCGACGCCGAAGTTCGGATCGTACGAGAAGAGCGGGACGCCGGTGACGTAGCCGCCGTCGACCTTCCTCGCGTAGTCCTCGTCCGAGAGGCGCTGCTTGGCCGCCACGCCCGCCGGCGGACGCGTCGTGGGCACGGCCCCCGGCGGCTGCAGGCCCGAGGTGTCGATGGGCTCGTTGGCCCGCGCAGCGGTGGGGAGGGTGATCCAAGCCAGGACCCCGACCAGGGCGAACGACCGGCTCGTACGGGCCACCAGGTTCATGAAGCTGCCCATCGAACGGGCAGTCAACAGCTTGCCACCTGCCGGCCGCCATGACAGCCATCGCGCAGCTGGCGCACCACGACACATCGCGATCGCGCGCTTTGCTGCCTCGATTCCATGGCACGGCGTCTGCCTCTCGTGCGCCGATGCGCCTTCGCGTGACCCTCCTTCACATCGCCCACATCGCCGCGATCGCCTCGACGGGGTGCGGCGGTTCGGTGAGCCCTTCGGCTTCCAGCCCCGACGCAGCCAGGGAGGCCGCTGGCGAGGACGCATCTCTCGAAGGCAGCGCACCCGAGGCCGCGTGCGGTGGTTGCAACTGCGGTAGCCCTTCGGTCACGTCCGGAGATGCGACCCCCGACCAGGCGTGCGCGATCGCCCAGGGCGTCGTCGGGGGCGATGGCTTCAGCCCGGTCTGCAACCAGTTCTGTTCGGGCCTCAACGAAGGGGGCGGCGGGTTCTTCTGCACACTCCCCCAGGCGTACGTCACCGCCTACCAGAGCGCCCAGCACGATGCGGGCGGCGACGGTGACGCAGGCGACGGCGGCCCGGAGGCTGGCCTGCAATGCCCGCCGTGGTCTGGCGACGTGGTCGTCCAGTGCGGCTACCAGTGTCTCGGACGGCGCACCGAAGGGGTCGTGGAGCCGGAGTGCCTGGCCACCGAAACGACGGGCTCGATCCTCGCCCGGCGCGCGTACCTCGAGGCCGTCAGCGTCCACGCGTTCGCCAGGCTCGAGCGAGAGCTCGCTGCCCACGGTGGCCCGCCGAACCTGCTGAGGGACGCGCGCCGGGCGCGGCGCGACGAGCTGCGCCACACGGCGATGATGGCGCGGCTGGCTCGCCGACACGGCGCGACCACGACCTTGCCCGGGAGCCCGCGCCGGACGGCGGTCCGCTCGCTCTTCGCCCTCGCGCTGGAGAACGCAGTCGAGGGTTGCGTGCGCGAGACCTACGGCGCCGTCGTCGGGCTGGTCGAGGCACGCACCTCGTCCGATCCGCAGGTGCGTCGCGCGATGCGGAGCATCGCAGCCGACGAATGCCGGCACGCGGAGCTCTCGTGGGCGGTGTCTGCGTGGATCCTGCCCCGGCTGAGCGCGGGCGAACGAGAGGCCATCGAGCACGCCATGCGTGACGCCGCCGCGGAGCTCGCACGCGAAGGAGATGCCCGCCTCGTCGCGTTGCTCGCCTCTCGCGTGTGGGGGCACACGACGCCTGGAGCTCCGAGCGCCTGATCTGCGCCCGGTGTCGGTCGTCCATGACGGACGTCATGCCGTGTCGTTGCCGGGGACGGTATGTTCCGCGCCGACATGAGCTGCGCGGGCTTGAACGTCGGGGTCATCGGTGGCTCCGTCGCGGGCTCCACGATGGCGATCCTGCTCGCGCGCGCGGGCTGCACGGTGACCGTCCTCGAGTGCAGCGGCGACGAGCCGACCGATCGCGGTGCCGGGATCGGCGTGCCGACGTCCGTCGTCGACACGCTGGTCGACCGGGATCTGGTCGACGCCGGGTTGCCCTGCTTCGTCGCGCACCGGTTTCCCCGCGTGTGGCGCACGGAGAGGGAGGAGCGCTACGGCCACGTCGCGTGGGATCAGACCGGCAGCGTCGCGCTCCTGAACTGGGGCGTCCTCTACCGCAACCTGCGCGAGCGGGTGCGAGCCGGGGCGTACCGCACGGCCAGAGCGACTGCGCTGCGCGAGCGGGCAGACGGGAAGGTCGTCGTCGAGCTCGCGGACGGTGGGTCGCCCGAGTTCGAGCTCGTGGTCTGCGCCGACGGCTATCGCTCGATCGGACGTCAGACGCTGTTCCCGGGCGTCCAGCCCCACTACGTCGGGTACGTCCTCTGGCGCGGTGTGCTCGCGGAGAAGGACCTGGCGGAGTCGGCGCCGCTGGAAGGGGCCGTGTGCTGGCCCAGTTATCGCGGAGGTCACGGTCCCTTCTTCTTCGTCCCCGGACCCGACGGGGCCACGGGGGTGGGACGGCGGCTGGTCAACTGGGGGCTCTACCTGCGCGTCACCGAGATCGAGCGCGCCGAGCTGCTCACGGGCAAGGACGGAGGGCACGGGGGCGTGCCCACGATGACGCCGACGCGCGAGGCCAGGTTGAAGCAGTGGGCGCACGAGGTGCTGCCGGCGTACTACGCCGAGATCGTCGCGAAGAGCACCGACACCCTGGTGCAGGCGATCTACGAGTGCGCCGTCCCCGCGTACCGCCAGGGGCGGATCTGTCTCGCCGGGGACGCCGGCGCGCTCGCGCGTCCGCACACCGGGACCGGCGCGCTCAAGGGCATCACCGACGCGATCACGCTCGCCGCGGCGCTCGAGGCGGATGCGCCGCTCGACCAAGCGCTCGCGCGGTGGAGCGAGGAGCGGACCGCGTCGGGCGACGAGCTCGTCGTGCTCGGGAGCCAGCTCGGGCGGGCGCTCGTGGACGAAGCCGGGGACTGGTCGAAGATGGACGCGGCGGCGATGCAGAGATGGTTCTCCTCCGTCGTCACCATCCCGACCGAGATGTTCGCCAGGGCCGTCGACTAAGTCAGCGAGCACGTGCACGCTGATTTCTCCGTCCCTCGTCGTGCCCTCGGCACTCCGACGACGGAATGACGGGTGTGGGGAGGGGGAGTGGGAGCGGTCAGCGCTCCACGAGAGCGTCACTTGGAAGAGGCTGGTCGCCTGCTTCACGGACACGCGCCGCCGTCCTCGAGTGCCGGGGACGTGCACGCCGAGCCGTCGAGGCTCGGTCCCATGCCGGCGAACGTGCCGCCCCCCGTCACGCTCGTGTTGACGGGGGAGGTCGCGGGACAGCCGCTCGGCGTGTAGGTCCACTGGGCGTCGATGCCGACGAACTGGTCGACGATCTGCCAGCCGAGACCCCCCTTCGACGCGCCATCCGACGGGTAGCTCCCGAGCGGGTCCGAATCGTGGATCGTGTCGAAGGCGATGGTCAGCTCGGTGACGCTCGGATCGGTGACGCCGCAGACGCCGAGGCGCTGGTCGAGCCCGCTCTGGGTGAAGTCGGAGCTCTGGTGCCAGAAGTGGAACTGCGGACCCTGGGTCTGCGGATCGAGCGCAGCCTTGAACCAGGCGATCATGTCTCGCTGGGTGAACGGCGCGTGAGGACCCGCGAGATCGTCCGACTTGACCCACTGGTTGTACCCGGCCTCGTGCGCCGGGTTGGCGATCGTGAAGTCTCGCATCACGCACGCCGCGAGCGCGTCGAAGCCCAGATAGATGCGGTTGTAGTCGTTGCCGCCGAGTCCGTTGTAGAGGATGCCCTGACCCGCGTCGGGCCCGTTGATGGAGTAGAGGGCGTCGGCGTGGTCGAGCGCGGTCTCCGCGCTGGCGGACCCTGGCGGGTAGAGGAGGCTGCTCGGCGCGCCGAGGTACGCGGTGTCCATCAGGAAAATGGTTCGTTCGCCCTGGTTCAGGGCCGCCCAGAGCGTGCAGCTGTCGGTGCACTTGCGCCTGGCCAGATCCGCGACGAGTCGATCGCGGTTGGCCTGCAGCGAGTGAACACCCCCCGAGTCGCACGTGATCGCGTAGCAGCCCGCGTCCGCTCCCGCGTCGCCGGTGGTGCAGGCGAACGTGGGGCCTGCTGCGCTCGCGTCTCCGCCCTCCGTCTCGGCGTCGTCGACGGGGGGGCCGGAGTCGGCCAGGGAGACCGTCGACCCTTCGGCGCCGCTCTCGACGCTCCCTTCCCCGCGCGCTTCCGGTGCAGCATCCTGTCCTGCCGCCGCACCCCCAGCGCTGCTGCAGCCGAGCAGGAGCGCGAAGGACCCCGAGATCCCCACGAAGCACGTCGAGCGGAGCACCCACGCACTGTGACGGCCTGGTTACGGAATGGCGAACACAACCCGCTGGAGAGACGTGATTGTTGCGTGTCGGTTGCAAAAAGGTGTCGCTCGACGACCGGGGTCGACCGGGCGGTCGCCGTTTGACACGCCGCGGTGCTTGCGCCTAGCTACGCACATGGTTCGTAGCCTCACCGCCGTCGCTTGCGTCGCCACGTTGCTCACCGCCTTTCTCGTGGGAGCTTGCAGCAGCAGCTCGTCGCACGGTTCGCCCCCGGGAAATACGGACTCTGGGTTGCAGGACGGCGCCACCGATGCGCCTTCGAGCGGCGATGCGCAGACGGACGGTCCCGTCCCGACGACGACGATCGCCGCCGCGCGGCAGGCCTTCCTCGACGCGGGCACGGCGCCCTCGATCACTGTGAACGCCATCGTGACGGCGGTGCAGGGCCCCGCGGGAGACCAGGTGAACTGGTACGTGGAGGACCCCGCCGGCGGTCCGTACTCGGGCATCGTCGTCTACTGCGACCCGCTCGCGGCGACGACCTGTCCGTGCAAGGCCAGCTGTTCGCCGCACGTCGAGGCGCAGCCGCTGAACACGCTGGTCAGCATCTCCGGCAAGATCACGCAGTACCACGGCCAGCTCCAGCTCGAGCCCACGGCACAGACAGTCCTCCAGACCAACGCGACGCCGCCTCCCGTGTACACGGCGTCAGCCAGCGACCTGGCGGAGACCGGCAACTCCCCCTACCGCGGCGTCTACGTGAAGTTCCCGTCCACCGTCACGGTGGACAACCTCACGCCCGCCGCGCTCTACGACTCGCAGTGCAACCCGGATGGCGGCGCGGGGATGCCGCTGTGCACGGGCTGCTCGCCGCCCACCTACGCCGGCTTCGAGGTCAACGGGCCTGGCGCCAGTGCGTTCTTCGTGGAGGAGACGTTCTTCCCCGTCGTGCCCCTGGAAAACTCTCCGGAGTGCGTGAGCCAGGCGGGCGCCGTGGCCGTCACGAACGGAGAGACGTTCCCGTTCATGGCCGGCATCCTCGACGTCGATCCCTACGCAGGCGACCAGGTGCTGTCGCCGGTCCAGCCGTCGGACTACGGGCAGTGAGCCACCGGGCCAGACGAGATTTCAGACCATCCGCCACACGGCCAGCCCGATGCCGGCGACGAGCAGGAGGGCCAGCGCCGCCATCACCACGACGGGGTAGCGATCGAGGAGCCGGACCATCTCCCGGTTCGTCCGCTTGGTGAAGGTGATGGGACACTGGATGGGGATGACCCCATCCTCGCGCGCGTCGAGCCGCTCGATCATCTCGCGTACGGTCTGGTAGCGACGCGATGGCTCCTTGGCCAGGCCCTTGAGCACGTACCACGAAAGGTCGGCCGGGGTCGGCGGCTGGTAGCGGTTCGCGATGAACGTCGGTGAGCTGGCGTGCGCGTGCTGCACGCCGTCGAGCACGGCCTCGACCGTCCTGCAGTCCTCGAGGTAATGGCGCAGGCCGAGGAACTCGTGGAGCAGCACACACAGCGAGTACACGTCCGAGCGCGCGTCGACCGGTTCGCCGCGCGCCTGCTCGGGGGACATGTAGGCCGGTGTCCCGAGGACCGAGCCCGCGTGGGTCGAGGTCACGCGCTCGCCGGTGGCCGAAGGTACGGCCGAAGGAACCGGGGGTAGCTCGGGGGCGCCCACCGGCTTGGCGATGCCCCAGTCCATCAGGAAGACCTCGCCGAAGCGCCCGACCATGACGTTGGCCGGCTTGATGTCGCGGTGCACGTAGCCGCGCTCGTGGGCGAAGGCGACCGCGTCGAGGAGCTGCCGGAATACGTGGACGCGCCGCTCGTGGGTCCAGTGGGCGTGGGCGACCGGATCGCCCGCGGCGAGGCGCTCGATGATCGTCTCCAGGGTCTCGCCCTGCACGCAGCGCATCACGAAGTAGAGGCCGCCGTCGTCGTCGACGCCCACGTCGTGGATGGGGACGATGTTCGGGTGCTCCAGCGCGCCCACCGTGCGGATCTCGTCGACGAAGCGCGCCACGGCGGCCGGCCCCTGGACGTCGCTGCGCAGCCGCTTGATGGCGACCTCGCGGCCGATGTCCTGATCCACGGCGGCGACGACCTCTCCGAGCCCGCCCTGCCCGAGCGGCCGCCGGGTCTCGAACCGCGGGCGCGACATGCTCACCAGCATCGCTCCGTCCCCCGTGCGCTCGACCCGAGGGAGCACGGTGGAGCGCGTATCGGCGTGCGTGGGGGCCAGCGGGAGCTCGACGACCGCCGCGGAGTCGACGGTGGCGTCGAACGCCCCGACCTGGCTCTCGAGCGTCCTCGGTTCAGCTGTGCGGTCCATGGCTTTCTCCCTCTGCTCTTCGTCTCGCCACCGGCGGCGGCGTTACAGCAATCACGTCTTCGGCCGCCGGTCGCGGAACGCGGCGAGCGCCGTGTCCACGACCTTCTCCGGGACGTCACCCGGAGGGATCTCGCGCGTCAGCGCGACGGTCTCGTCGAGCTGCCGCCGGCAGGCGCGGCAGTGCGGGCAGATGGTCAGGTGCAGCCGGTACCAGACACGCACCCACCCCGACAGGGCGCCCTCGCGCTCGTCGGTCATGTGCTCGGTGGCGTCTTTGCAGGCGAACATCAGCGGCCCGTCCCGGAATGATAGCGCTCGAGTGCTGCGCGGAGGCGCTGGCGGCCCCGGTGCAGGAGCACACGCTGGTTGGTCTCGCTGAGCGCGAGGACGTTACACACTTCCTCCGAGCTCCAGCCCTCCAGGTCGCGCAGGGTCACCACCGTCCGCTGCGCCTCCGGCAGCGTCCCGAGCTCCCGCTCGATGGCCTCGCGCGCCTCCTTGCGCAGGGTCAGGTTCTCGGGGCCGTCATCCCAGCGCGCGGGGGGCAGGCTCCAGAAGCCTCGCGCGTCGAAGCGTTCGGGCTCGACCGGGTCGACGTCGTCGGGGGCGAGGGACGAGAACGGGACGGAGCGCTTGTCGCGCACCCCCCGGGTCCTGGCGCGGTTGCAGAGGATGGTGCCGATCCAGGTCCGCAGGCTGGACCGCCCCTCGAAGTCGTCGATCTGCGCGACCACGGCCAGCCAGGTCTCCTGCACCACCTCTTCGGCGGCTGCCGGGGACTCCACGTAGGACCTCGCCACCTGCACGAGCCCCCGGTGCATTCGCCGCACCAGATCGCGGAACGTTGCCTCGTCGCCCGCGCGGAGCCGGCTCACGAGCAGGGCGTCGTCGGGATCGGGCACGTCGCCAGCGTAACGGATCCGCGGCTCGCGAGACGTAGGCGCAAGGAGACTCACCCATGACCAGCCTCGCCACGCAGCCGGCCTTCGTCGCTTACGTCATCGCACTCATCGTCCTCAGTCTGAACATGCTGGTGCTCTGGGCCTACAGCGGCGCCGTGCGCGGGAAGACCAAGACCACCCCCAACCAGGAGGACGCGAAGACGGCGCAGCTCGTCGAGAGCGAGCCGCCGGAGGTGGCCCGCGTGCTGCGTGCCCACAAGAATGCGACGGCGAACATTCTCCCCTTCCTCTTCCTGGGGCTCGCATACGTGCTGGCAGGAGGCTCCGCCGTGGTGGCCCAGGTGCTCTTCGGGGGCTTCACGGCGGCGCGCCTCGCGCACTCGTTCGCGTACCTCGGGGGCAAGCAGCCGTGGCGGACGATATTCTACGCGGTCGGTGCCCTGGCGACGGTCGTGCTGATGGGGTTCCTCGTGAGGGTGCTGGTGGCGGCGTGAGGCCGCTGCGTCACGCCGTGGCCCGCCGCTCTGGCGGTGCGCTCACACCGAGCAGGGCCCTCGCGCATGGGTCGACGACCTCTCGCAACCCGGCGGCGACGGTCGACCGCACCTCGGCCACCGTCAGCCGCCCGTGTGCGCGCCAGTCGAGCGAGAAGCGCGCGTCCGGGTCTCCAGCGAGCCCCATGGTGCGCGATGCGCGGGCGGCCGCCTCGAAGGCCCGCGCCACGTCCGCCCGGAGCGCGGCGTCGCCCGCGCCGATCGCCCACCGGACGAACGACCACGCGAGCTCCGCGTGGCGCGTCTCGTCGCGCACGATCCTCCGGAGGGCGCGGACCACGAGCGGGTCCGTCGCCCCCACGAGCTGCTGGCGAGCCAGCTCGACGCCGAGGGTCTCGCCGACACACCCCTCGTGCACGGTGAGCACGGCCAGCTCTGCGAGGGAGAGCGCCCCGAGGGCGCCGTCGAGCGACAGCTCGCCCGGCCCCACGTCCTCGCCGCCGTAGCGGCGTGCCAGGGCGAAGCACGCGCGGGCGTGCGCGATCTCGTCGAGCGCGGCACGCTGCGCGCCCGCGATGTGCTCCGGGCGTGCGCCGATCGAGAGCGCCATCAGGGTGAAGCGCGCGAACGCCGCGATCGACGCGTGCTCCTGCCGGCCGTCCTCCAGCCACGCGGCGGCCAGCGCCTGCCGCGCCGCGGGGTGCAGCACCGTGGCGGCGTCGAGGTCCAAGTCGGCCTCGCCCCAGTCCGAGCGCGCTCGAAGGCCTCCGGCGCGTGTCGTGCCAGCCACCAGGAACGGTCGGCGGACGCACGCCGGGGCGTCGGGAGGGGCGTCCGCCACGGCGTCGGTTCCGGCCTCGGGGGCAGCATCCTGTGCCTCCGCAGGCCCGTCGAGGACCGGAGCGCCGTCGGCGTCGCTGCTCGCGTCGGTGATGCCGGACTCGGCCGCGGCGTCCGGAGGGGGTACCGAGGCGTTGCTCCCGCACGCCGCTGGCCCTCCGAAGCCGGTGGCGCCGATGGCCAGCAGAATCCGCGTCGCGAGAGGCGATACACGCATGGGGGACCTCGTTCCGGCGAGTCTACTCGCGCGGCCGCGCTCAGTCCTTCCCGCTCACCTTCTTCAGCTCGGCCGCCGCCGAGGCGCGCTCGATGACGCCCAGCTGCTTCTCCAGCACGGGCCTCACCACCTCGTCCGCAGCTTCCATCCCCGACCGCAGCGCCCGGGCCTCGTCCTTCCACAGCGCCAGCGCTCCTGCCGCCTCGCGCCACACCCCGGTCCCGGCGTACTGCGCGCCAGGGCCATCCTTGCGCTCCAGGTCTCGTTGCACGCACATCTCCTGGGCCTTGTTCGGAGCCTGAGTCTCGCCCCTGGCATAGACCGCGCAGGTCCCTGGGAGCACACCGGCCAGATCCCGCACCAGCTTGGTGACCTCCGCCTCGTCGTCCAGGCGCTTGCCCACGCGCGGCGCGATGGCCGCCATGCCGCGGGCGACCGCCAGTCGCAGGGCGTCCGCGCCGTAGCCGCGCGCCACCGTCAGCCCGGCGATCCACCGGTCCGCGTCGGGTACCAGGTCGCCGCGCCGGTCTCGCACCAGGACCAGCGCCACCGTGGCGGCCGACGCCTGGTCCGGGTTGTTCGCGTCGAAGCCGCCCTTCGCGCCGAGCTGCCGCGCGATGGCGTCGAGACACGCCAGATCGGTGCACGTCGGCACGTCGACCAGAGCTGCCGCCCGCGCGGTGTCATCCTCCAGCAGCGCGTCGCGCACGTTCGCCACCTTCGACCGGCAGCCCGTCGAGGCGAGGAGAACCAGGGCGACGAGCGGAGACAGGGAAGGGCGGAGGACGGACATCCCCTGCCATCTTCCCATCTTCCGCCGGTCTTCTCAGCAACGGTGATTCAGACCGTCGCGAACGCCGCGTCCGGAATGTCCACCGGCGAAGAGTCCTCCTCGCCCATGAGGCGCGCCTTCAGCTCGACGCCGGGCAGCACGTTGCGCGCAAAGTACAGCGCCGAGGCGACCTTCCCCTCGTAGAACGCGAGGTCGGGGTGACCGGCCGCCACGCTCTTCTTCTTCTCCAGCGCGATGGCCGCGCCCTCGAGCAGCAGCCACGCCACCGCGGTCTCCGACATCATCTCCAGGTAGCGATTGGCCTGGAGCGGCACCATGGCCAGCTTCCCGGTCTGGAACCACATGAGCAGGCGCATCGCGCACCCGCCGAGCGCCTCCTGCGCGAGGGCGAGCGTCTTCACGGCGGGGCCCAGCGTCGGATCGGCCGAGTGCTTCTTCACGAAGCTCCCGATGTCCGCCAGGAACGCCTGCAGGTTCGCGCCCCCGGCCTGTCCCAGCTTGCGGCCCACCAGGTCCATCGCCTGGATGTGATTGGTGCCCTCGTAGATGCTGAAGATCTTCGCGTCACGGCAGTACTGCTCCACCGGGTAGTCGCGGGTATAGCCCGCCCCACCGTAGGTCTGGATCGCCGTCTCGCACACGCGGAAGGCCTGGTCGCTGCCATAGGCCTTCACCAGCGGCACGAGCAGGTCCACCTGACCCTGGTGCAGCGCCGCCTTCTGCTCGTCCTTGCCCTGCAGCACCCGCACCTGGTCCTGGTGGTGCGTCAGCTTCACGGCCAGCGCGCGGATACCCTCCACCCGGGCCTTCATGTCGAGCAGCATCCGTCGCACGTCCGCGTGCTCGATGATGGGGACGCGCGGCGCGGTGGCGTCCTTCCAGTGCGTGATGGCCGAGCCCTGCTTGCGCTCCTTGGCGTACTCGAGCGCGTTGAGGAACGCGCTCGACGCCACGCTGATGCCCTGCACGCCCACGGCGATGCGCGCGCTGTTCATCAGCTTGAACATCTGCGGCATGCCCTGGTTCAGCTTGCTGTCGCCGCCCACCGGCCACCCGATGCACTTGCCGGCGTCGCCGAAGTTGAGGATGCACGTGGCCGAGCCGTTGATCCCCATCTTGTGCTCGATGTTGGCGACCGCGACGTCGTTCGCCTCACCCAGCGTGCCGTCTGGGTTGGTCCGGATCTTCGGGACGATGAAGAGCGTCAGCCCCTTCGTGCCCGCGGGTGCGCCGTCGACCCGCGCCAGCACCAGGTGCACGATGTTCTCGGCCAGGTCGTGGTCGCCGCCGGAGATGTAGATCTTCGTCCCGCGGATGGAGTAGCTGCCGTCGGCGTTGCGGCTCGCCGTCGTCTTGGCGCTGCCCACGTCGCTGCCGGCCTGCGGCTCGGTGAGGCACATCGTGCCGCCCCATTGCCCGCCGAACATGCGCGAGACGTAGTGCTTCTTCTGCTCCTCCGTCCCGAAGGACTCGATGACCTCGGCCGCCCCGAAGGCCAGGCCAGAGTACATGGCGAACGCCGTGTTCGACCCGCAGATCATCTCCTCGATGAGCACCTGCAGCGAGTGCGGGGCGCCGGCGCCGCCGTACTCCGCGTCGACCGCGATCTGCTTCCAGCCCGCCTCGTAGAGGCTCTTCCACGCCTGCTTGAATCCCTGCGGCGTCACTACCTTGCCGTCTACGACCTTGCAGCCCTCGGCGTCGGCCGGGGCGTTCAGCGGCCCGATGACCTCGCGCACCCACCGGTAGCACTCGGTGAGCGTGGTCCGGCACTCCTCGGGTCCCCAGGCGTCGAAGGGGGCCTTCCCGAGCAGCTCGTCCACCCGGAACTGCTCGAACAGGAGGAACTGGATCTCGCGAAGGTCGGCCTTGTAGCGGTTGATCGCTTGGATGGGCTTGGACACGGTGGCGCCTCCTCTGAATGAACCGCCATTCAGTGTAGTGCCGCACCGCGGCGCGCGCCAGGGCCCTCGCACACGCCCGGTTACAGCTCGGCGCGCACCAGGACGAACTTGTTGCAGAGCTCCTTCTCGGTGAGCCCCTTGTCCGTGATGGTGTCGTACTTCTTGGCGCCGACCTCGCTCTTCAGCCCGCCGATGCGCCCGTGCTCTGTGATGAAGTACATGACCTTCACCCCCTCCTCGCGCTTCTTCTTCATCCAGTTGGTGAAGGTCGCGCCAGTGGAGACGAACGCCGGGATGTGGTTGCCGGTGTAGAAGTTCTCGCCCTTCCAGTTCATCTGGTAGGCGACCAGCATCTCGTCGGGCGAGTCCCGGTGATCGTAGTAGGCCTCGATGATCTCGTGCTGGCCCCAGTGCTGGGCCGTCTTCTCCATGTAGACGTCCAGGCCCCACAGGCCCCAGATGAGCGCGAGGCCGCACATGGCCACCACGGCGTGCCTGCGGATCGCACGCACCGCCAGGACCATCGACAGCAGCACGGCCAGCGCGCCGAAGCCCGTCAGCGCAGCCGCGAAGTCCAGCGACTCCGGCCAGGAGCGGCGGTAGTTGTACGTGAACAGCTGGAGCAAGCGGATCGCCCCCGGCTGGTCCGCACCCTCCGGCTTGATCACCAGGTCCCGCACGACGAGCACCAACAGCAGCGCTCCGGCGACCCCACCGGCGGCCAACATGCGTGACGCGTGCGCCTTCGTGCCGTCCTGATCCTCTGGCGGGGGGTCGCCCTTCCCGCCGAACAGCCACGCCGTGGCCACGGTCGCGGCCAGCCCCGCAGCAATCAGCACTCCACCCATGCCAAAGGACGCGTCCGCGAGGTGTCCGTCGGGTTTGGTCCCGAGGAAGGAGCCGGGCATCATGCGCGCGATCCCCAGCGTGACGAGCCCCACCCCGACGGCCATTCCCACCACGTAGACCCAGAACGAACCGTCCCTGGCCAGGGCCCGGCGGCCGAGCATGTCGTCGAGCACCACGCCGATGAGCATCGCCACCGGCGGCACCGCCGGGAAGATGTAGTGGTGGAACTTGGTCCCCATGAACGAGAAGAGGGAGAAGGCGAAGAGGAACCACATGCACAGGAGCACCGAGGCGTCCGCCCGGTCGCTGTCCTCGTGGGAGGTCCCTCGCCGCAGCCACCACAGCAGACCCACCGGCGCGAGGCCGGTCCACGGGAACATCGCGTAGCCGAGCTGCCATACGTAAAACCGGAAGCTCGTGTCGTCCCCCTCGTTCGTGTCGTGAACGTGGTGAAACGCGCGGTTGAACATGTCGTGGAAGATGAGCCGGTCGGTGAAGGGGCTCCCGTGGCGCACGTACATGGCCACGTACCAGGGCAGCGCCACCGCCAGGATGATGAGCAGCCCGCCGACGATCTCGAACTGCGTCAGCTCGCGCACGATGCGCTGCAGGCGCGCGTAGAGCTCCTCGCCGGGGCGCGAAGCGCAGAGGTACGCGAACGTCATCAGCATCGGCAGACCGAAGCCCGCCGGGCCCTTGCCGAGCGTCGAGATGGCCGCGAAGAACCAGCCCGCGAGGTAGTAGAGGCGCCGCGTCCGCCGCTCGCCCCAGCTCATGTAGAGCACCGTGCCCAGCACGACGGCCCACAGCAGCCCCTGCAGCGCCGGCTCGAACGCCGCGATCGTGCGCCACACCCCGGCGAAGAACCCCTCCGGCGTCGCGCCCGTCGAGTGCGGGATGCTGGCCGGCGTCGTCAGCCTGCAGTCCTCGTTGCCCGGAAGGCCGCAGTTCCCGCCGCCCGAGCCGCTCCAGAACTCGTCCCAGTGCGGGCGGAAGCCGTGGCCCCCCGCCTTCCAGACGAACTCGAAGTTGCGGGACACGAGGTAGAGGATCTGCGGGAGCGCGCACACCAGGATGGTGCCGAACACGAGGTGCCACGCCGTGAAGCGCCACCGGGTGCGTCCGACCCTCACCTCGAAGGCGCGCACCTCCTGGTCCTCCGGCGTGCGCAGCCCGATGAGCACCAGACCCATGCACGCCGTCATCGCGCCCACGAAGGGCATGTCCGTCATCGTCTGGTGGCCGATGAAGAACCAGTCGGGCATGGTCGCCAGCACGATCCCGCCGAGGAACGCCGCACGCCGCCCGAACGTCTTCGCGACCCCCTTGTAGAGCAGGTAGAGCGCCACGATGGTCAGCAGCACCACGGGCGCGCGCACCGCCCACTCGGGGTGGAAGAAGGGCTTCGCCGCGTCGCCCACCAGCATCTTGTCGGGCTGGTAGTGCACGCCGAGCGTGGCCATGGCGATGGCCTGCATCCACATGTCGAGGACAGGCTTGCTCCAGAACCAGCCGTCCTGCGCCCACCACAGACTGATCCAGTCGTCCTTCGCCAGGATCTCGCGCGACACCTCGCCGTAGTGGGTCTCCCACGGATCCCAGAGGGCGTAGCTGCCCATGCACGGGAACATCAGCCCGGCGGCGATGACCACCAGCCAGAAGCCGTGGCGCTTCCACAAGGGGCGGTCCTCCCCGTTCTCGTCGGTCTTCCACGCGCCCAGGGCCTGACCGAGGCGGAAGAGCGTGGCCACGCCCAGGACGAAGGTGGCCGTGACCACCAGCCCCCAGCCGATCTGCGGCAGGATGCGACCCGCGTGCGCGAAGCCGAGCGCGAGGCAGAAGAGGATGAACGAGGCCAGGAAGCCGACCAGGGGCGCGGCCAGCTCGCGCAGCGTGTGCGACGCGGAGACCTTGTCGTCGGGGTCGTCGAAGGTCCCGAGCAGATCCATCACGCCCCAGGACGCGATGACGATGAGCAGCGCCCCGATGGGCACGCCCCACCGGAGCTGGCCGGCGTGGGCCATCATGATCAGGGCCAGGAAGGAGGCGATCAGCGCGGTGACACCACCTCGCAACCAGCGCAGCGGGTTCCCCCGCCGGAGCAGCGGCGCGGCGGCCTCGGCAGCCCTGGTCTCCTCCAGCGCGGCGTCCGTGTCCGCGGGAGCGGACTTGTCGCCCTCCTTTGCGGGGGTTCCGGGCTGGTCGGCCTTCCCGGTCGCCGGGGCTGCGTCCGCCTTCCCCGTCTCCGAGGGCGAGGCATCCCGGCGGTTGGCGGGTTCCATCATGAAGACGACGAAGGCGCCCAGGAAGCACACGGCAGCGCCTCCCCAGAGCATGGCCGACAGCATGGGGCCCCCGCCGAGGGAGGCCCCGGAAAGGGTGAGCACGAGGTTGACCGCGACGAGCGCGACGCCTCCGATGGTCAGCCCGCGCCGCGCCATCCCCAGGGGGAACGGCCTGGGGGGCTCGCTGCTTTTGGTGTCGCTCATGGGCGGCGCCGGAGGGATTAGCAACTTTGGGCTCCCGGGACTAGGGCGCGTGACGTTAATCACGCGCCACAGCCTTCATGAAGGTCGGCCAGGCCGATGCACGGCGAGGGCTAGAGCGACCGAGGATCGGGGGCAGGCTCGAGAACATATCGGCGCCCGCAGCCGACCTCACCCGCGCGGCGCCTCCTGGCTCCTGCCGTTGAACCTCCAGCCCCGGACCCGTACCGCCGGCGACACGAAGGCCCCGGCGTCGCTCCACCCGGTCGGGACCGCCTTGCGCGCCCGGGTCATTCCGTCCACGCGCGCGAGCCCTTCGAGCAGGCTGTCGGTGAACCGCATGTTGCCCACGGCGCGCGTCACCTTCCCCCTCTCGACCAGGAAGCACCCGTCGCGCGTCAGGCCGGTCATCACCGCGCGGCGCGGCTCGAGCAGCCCGTTGACGTAGTGCAGGCGGCACACGTAGAGGCCCCGCTCGACCCCACCGACGAGCTCGTCCACGCTCGAGGCCGTTCCCCCGCCGAGCATCAGCGCCGTCGCGCCGACGCCCCCTGCCGACCCCGGCGCCGGGAGCTGCGCGCTGCCGGTCGAGGCCGCCCCCATGCGCGCGGCGTAGGTCCGGTCGTAGAGGACCGCGCGGGCCACGCCGCGCTCGACGAGCGGCACCCGGCGCCTCCAGGTGCCCTCCCGGTCGAAGGGGGCGCCGAAGCCGAGGGCAGGGTCGTCGCAGAGAGGGTCCTCGGTCAGGTCGATGGCCTCCCCCGTGATGCGCTCGCCGAGGCGGCCGGCGACGGGGCTCGTCTCCTGCTCGACCTCGGGCGCGGCGAAGGCGATGGCGGCCAGCCACTCGAGCAGCTCGGTCACCGCCTCGGGCTCGAGGACCACGTCGTAGCTCCCAGCCTCGAGCGACAACGGCTCGCGCGACATGCGGCAGACGCGTATGGCCCGCTCCGTCTCCTCTGCGAGGCGCAGCTCGCCCACGTCGCGGTGCGCGTGTCCCCCGTAGCCCGCTGCGCCGCCGGCGCCCGGGGTCTCCAGCGCCCACACGCGGAAGCTCGCGGTGGTGGCGTCGTGTGATCTCGCGCAGCCCCCCGTGGTGACGAGGGCGTGCGCGACCGCCGCGGTCTCCAGCATCCCGGCGCTCACCAGGCCTGCGTCCCGCACGGCGCGCAGCACCGGTGCGAGCCGCTCGACCCGCTCCTCGGGCGTCGCCTTCGCCGTCGCCTCCGCGTGCCGCACCGGGCTTGCTCCCGCGGGCTCATCGCCGCGCGTGAACCCGGGGAAGGCCTCCACCTCCGGTACCAGCGCCGCTGCGCGCCCCGTGGCGCGCACGGCCTCCACCAGCGCCTCGCGCTCGAGCCGGCTGGTCACCGTCTCTGCCACCCTTGTGCCGCGCGCCACGCGCACCACCGCCTGCGGCTCGGAGAGCTGCATGTGCTGACCGAGCTCGCCTGTCGCGAAGCGAGCGCACCCCCGCTCCGCCACACGCAGGTAGAGCTCCACCTCCGCCTCGCCTGCGGAGGCGAGGACGTCGCGCCCGAGCGCCAGCAGCGCGTCGCCCTTCACGACGCGCTCCCCACGGCGACGTCGCGGAACCGCGCCGGGCTGGCTCCGTGGCCCACGTGCATCAGCTGCATCGGGTCCCCCTTGCCGCACGTGGTCACCCCCCAGAGCCGCCAGTCGCGCGCGTCGCAGATTGCGTCGCAGGAGCCCCAGAACCGCGGCGTGATGCCCGTGTAGAAAGGGTCGCGGAGGATGCGCGTGCGCTTGCCGTGGCGGATCTCCCAGGCGATCTCGCAGGAGAACTGGAAGTTGAGGCGGAGGTCGTCGATGCTCCAGCTCTTGTCGGTGGCCACGAGGAGGCCGTCGTCGGTCGAGGCGACGAGATCCTCGAGCGTCCCCGCCGAGCCCGGCTCCAGCGAGACGTTCACCATGCGGATGATCGGCGTGCGGTTCCAGGCCTCGGCGCGCATCGTGCCGGTCGACGCGCGCCCGAGGGCCGCTGCCGTCTCGCGGCTCGACAGGTAGTCCACGAACAGACCCTGCTCGACCAGCGCACGCTTGCCCGCCGGCACGCCCTCGTCGTCCCAGCCGAAGGTGCCGTTGCCGCCGGGGGCCGTCGCGTCCGCGACCAGGGTGACCAGCGACGAGCCGTAACGCAGCTTGCCCAGCATGTCGGGCTGCATGAACGACCCGCCCGCGAGGGAGATCTCGGTCCCCAGCGCGCGATCGAGCTCGGTCGGGTGCCCGCAGGACTCGTGGATCTGCAGCGCCACCTGGCTGGACTCGAGCAGGACGGTGCGCGTGCCGGCAGGGCAGGGGGGGGCCGTGAGCAGCGCCAGCGCCTCGTCCTTCACGCGGTCCACGTTGCCCGCGAGGTCGAGCAAACCCACGCGCTCCCAGCCCGCCTGGAAGCCGTCCCCGCCCTGCCACGTAGGGTAGCTGCGGCGCTGCGAGAGGCCCTCGGAGGAGCTGGCGAACACGTGCATTCCGCACGCGCCGAAGGTGAAGGTCTGCGCCACGTCGGTGCCCTCGGTCGTGAGCAGGCGCTTCTTCTGCCGGGTCCAGTCCATCCAGGCCTCGGCTGACCGGAGGCGCGGGTCGCCCTCGCGCAGCGCGCGCACGGGTCCGTCGAGCGCGGAGAGCTTGCTCTCCGTGGAGATGGTGAACGGATCCACGGCGAGCGGCGTCTCGTAGGTCCCTCGCGACGCGGGCTGCTCCGGGAAGACGACCGGGCGGTGCGCGACGCCGGAGGAGGCGCGGGCGATGGCCACCGCGCGTGCGGCCGCCGCGAGCAGCGCGCCCTCGCTCGTGTCGGCGGAGCACGCGAAGCCCCAGGTCTTGCTGCCGAGCACGCGGATGCCCACGCCGCGAGAGGCCTCGACCGTCACCTGCTCGGGTCGTCCGTCGCGCAGGCGGAGGCGCTCGCTGCCCTCGTCGACGAGGCGGACCTCGGCGTAGCGCACGTCGGGTTGCTTGCGGAGCCAGGCGAGGGCGGAGTGGAGGGCAGCGTCGAGCATGGCGACGCGAGCGTAACACCCGCGCCGTCTACAGCTCCTCCACCAGCTTCCGCGACTCCTCCAGCCGCCCCCTGGCCTCCATCATCGTCGCTCGCTGCTTGCGCGCCTCCTCGACGACCTCGGGCGGCGCGCGGTCCACGAAGCCCGCCGAGGCCAGCTTCTTCTCCAGCGCGGCGAGGTCCTTCTCCAGCTTCTTCAGCTCGCGCTCGATGCGCGTCCGCTCGTCGTCGGGGTCGACCAGGCCCTTGAGCGTCACCAGCACCTCGATGGGACCGTGCGTGCCGGCCACCACGCTCACCGTCGTGCCTCTGTCACGCTCGCTGCCGGGCGCCTCGAAGCGCGGCTCGCCGGCGGTCTTCACCAGCAGCCGGATGGCCTCGTGGTGCGCGCGCAGGAATGCGACGACCTCGGGGCTGGCCGAGCGGACGTGCAGCGGCACCTCCGCCTTCTTGTCGATGTCGTGCTCGCTGCGGACCGTTCGCGCCGCGGAGATGACCCCCTGCAGCGTCTCCATCCACGCCTCGACGTCCGCGTCGCGGCTCCCTTTCTCGTCGTCGCGGGTCGGGAAGGGACCGAACGCCACGCTGACCTTGCGCGACGCGGGCCTGGGTACGCGCTGCCAGAGCTCCTCGGTGATGAACGGCATCAGCGGGTGCATCAGGCGCAGGCTGCCCTCGAGCACGTAGGCCAGCGTCGCCTGCGTCTCGGCCACCTCGTCGGGGCGCACGAACGTCCCGTCCGCCTGCCGGCGCAGCACGGGCTTGGCCAGCTCGAGGTACCAGTCGCACAGCTCGTTCCAGAAGAAGCGGTACGCCGCGTGCGCGGCCTCGTCGACGCGGAAGGCCCCCAGTCCCTCCTCGGCCGTCGAGCACGCGGCCGCGAACCGCGAGCGGATCCAGCGGTTGACGAACCCCTTGGGCGCCGCCGCGTCCTGCCAGCGGTAGTCCGGCCCGAGCAGCTCCAGCGCGAGGCGCGTCGCGTTCCAGATCTTGTTGAGGAAGTGCTTGTTGCCCTCGATGCGGCGCGGCGCCAGGGCGATGCGCTTGTTGCTCGGCGGGTACGTGGTCAGCGTGAAGCGCACGGCGTCGGCGCCGAACGCCGGGAAGCCCGTGCCCATCGCCGCCGCCGAGGGGTAGGCCTTCTTGAACTTCCCCAGCGCCTCGCTCTCGGGCGCGCCGGGCATGGTCTTGGCCACCATGTCGGCGAAGGTCGCGCCGTTGACGAGATCGAGCGGGTCGATCACGTTGCCCTTCACCTTGCTCATCTTGTCGCCGGTCTCGTCGACGATGAGCCCCGAGAGCAGCACGCGACGGAACGGCACCTCACCCATGAAGTGCAGGCCCATCATCATCATCCGGGCGACCCAGAAGAAAAGGATGTCGTAGCCCGTCTCCAGATCGCTCGCCGGGTAGAACTTCTTCAGCGCATCGGTGTCGTCGGGCCAGCCCTGCGTCGAGAACGGCCACAGCGCGCTCGAGAACCAGGTGTCGAGCACGTCGGCGTCCTGCGTCCACTCGGGCCCGAGCCCGGCAGGGCGCTCGCGCGCCACCACGATGCGGCCGTCCGGGTGGTGCCAGGCGGGGATCTGGTGCCCCCACCAGAGCTGGCGCGACACGCACCAGTCCTGGATGTTCTGCATGAAGTGGTCGTAGGTCTTCACCCACTCGGCGGGGATGATCTCGGTCTTGCCCGAGTGCACAGCGTCGAGGGCCTTCTCGGCCATCCCCTGCATCTTGAGAAACCACTGCGTCGAGATCATCGGCTCGACCACGCCGCCCGAGCGCTGGCAGCGCGGCAGGACGAGCGTGTGCGGCTTGGCGCCGCGCGCCAGGCCCCTGTCGGCGAGCGCCTTCTTCACGGCGCGCCGCGCCTCTTTCCGGTCCATCCCCGCGAACGGCCCGGCGTTCGCGTTCATCGTGCCGTCGAGGTTGAGGACGCTGATCTCCTCGAGCTGGTGCCGCTTGCCGGTCGCGAAGTCGTTGAAGTCGTGGGCCGGCGTCACCTTCACGGCGCCGGTGCCGAACTTGGGGTCGACCAGGATGGCGTCGGTGACGATGGGGAAGGTGCGGTCGACGAAGGGGTGCTTCACCCGCTTGCCGTGCAGGGCCGTGTAGCGCGGGTCGTCGGGGTGGACGGCGATCGCGGTGTCCCCCAGCATGGTCTCCGGGCGCGTGGTGGCCACCACGATCTCGCCGCCGCCCTCGACCTCGTAGGCGAACTCGAAGAGCTCGCCGTTGGCGCCCTCCTCGCTTTCGACCTCGAGGTCGCTGAGCGATGTCATGCACTCCGGGCACCAGTTGATGAGGCGCGTGGCCCGGTACATGAGGCCCTGCTCGTAGAGGCGCACGAAGGCCTCGGTCACGGCGCGCGACAGGTCCGGGTCCATCGTGAACTTCGACCGCGACCAGTCCGGGCTCGCGCCGAGGATGCGCTGCTGCAGGAGGATGCGGTCCCCCGTCTCCCGCCTCCACTGCCAGACGCGCGCCACGAAGGCCTCGCGCCCGAGCTCGAGCCGGCTCTTGCCCTCGCGCGCGAGCCCCCGCTCCACCACCAGCTGCGTGGCGATGCCCGCGTGGTCGGTCCCCGGCTGCCACAGCGTGTTGAAGCCCCGCATGCGGTGCCAGCGGACCAGCGTGTCCTCGAGCGTGCAGCGCTGCGCGTGGCCCATGTGCAGCGAGCCCGTGACGTTGGGCGGTGGCATGGGCACCACGTAGACGGGGCGCGTGTCCGACGGGGCGTCGGTCGCGGCGAAGACGCCGTGCTTCTCCCAGAAGGCGTACCAGCGCGGCTCGACGAGCGCGGGATCGTAGGGCTGATCGAGGGTGGGGGTGGGCTCGGTCATGGGAAGGCAGCGAATTAGCACAGCGGCAAGGCCCCGTTCTTGACGCAGTCGTGACGCGAGCCGATCCTTTTCCTCTCATGAGGCATCGACACAGGCGGGCGACGCTGGGTGCACTCCTCCTCGCGACGACCGCCGGCGCCGTCCTGCTGCCCACGGCCGCCCGCGCCGACACGTGCGGCTCCCACCACGACGACAGGCAGATCATCGATTGTTACAGTGCTGCGGTCGGCGACTCCTGCAACGTCGCGGGCACGACGGTAGGCACCAGCGGTGACCTGGAGGGAACCTGCCAGCTGCTCGCCACCGAAGCTGGCGCCGCGCACCAGGACGCCGGTGAAGGGGCCCTCACGTGCGTGGCGTCGCCCGAGCAGGGGAGCATGCTGCCGCACGGGGTCCTGGCTTTCCTCGCGCCCTGGCTGCTCGCGCTGCTCTTCCCGATCCTGGTCCGCAAGGACGCCCGCAAGCGCCCGGAGGCATGAGCGCCTTCCTCGGCTGGCTCTACGCCTTCGTCTTCACGCAGGTCGTCGAGGTGCCGATCTACCGGCGCGCGCTCGGCGGAAGGACCCTGGTGGCCTTCGGGGCGAGCGCCATCACGCACCCCATCGTGTCCTTCGTGTTCCCCCTGCTGCACGCGTCGCCGTGGGTGTGGATGACGGCGGCCGAGAGCTTTGCGGTGGTCGTCGAGGCGGCCTGGATCGGGCTGTTCGGGGTGAGGGGGGTCGCCCGATGCCTGGGCTGGTCGCTGCTCGCCAACGGGGCGAGCTTCGGCCTCGGGATGGTCTGCCAGGGGCTGTTCGGCTGGCCCTGAGCCTGCCCTACTTCGGCTCCTTCGGCGTCCGCCGGAAGATCCGTCGCGCGTCGGCCAGGGACACCCCGCGGATGTAGTAGGCCTTCGCCGCCGCGCCGATGGCCATCGTCCCCGTGAAGGCGATGGTCGCCGACACCACCGAGCCTCCCCCGGGCGCGATGATCTTCATCAGCTGCCGGAACCCCTCGCGCAGCCCGAGCGCGAGGCCCACGTTGGCGCTCATCGCGCCCAGGAACTCCACCGCGCCCTTGCGATCCGCCGAGCGCCCGCCGATCCACGCGATGCCCGCCACGAGGCCGGCCTGCAGGGTGGTGAGCGGGATGGTGTCGGCGAACGGAATGGGCGCCGCGCCGATGCCCGCGCACACGGCCGCCGTCGCCTGGATGAGGGTCGTGGCCAGGTCCTCCTGGACCGCGCGGACCTGCGTCGCGCGCGCCAGCTCGGCGCGCCCTGCGTCGGGCAGGTGGCGGAAGAGCGTCACCGCCAGGTCGTCCACGCGCCAGCGCTCGTCGGACCGCAGCGAGCCGTCGCTCTTCCACGACATGTACACCGAGGTCCCCAGCGTCGCGACCAGGCGCAGGCGCAGCTTGTCGCGCGCGTCGATCTTCCGCGCCAGGGCGTGCTCCGCCGCCGCGACGTGGCGTTTCTTCTCGGCGACGTCCTCGGGCGACTCGCGCTCCGTCTCGTGTAGCCGGGTCCCCTTGGGCTCCAGGAGATCGCAGTGCGTCACCACGGCCACCAGCGGTGGCTCGAGGCGGTGCCCGCGGCGGATCTCGTCGTAGACGTGCTCCAGCGCGTCGAGGTCCGCGTCGATGGCCGCGTCCACCTCGCTGGCCTTGGCCACGAAGACCACCACGTCGGGGGCCTGCGTCCGCAGCTCCACCGCGATCGACTCCAGCGCGCTCGGCGCCTGGTCGGCCTCCGCAGGGACCGAGCCCTCCTGGACGCCGCGGGTGTCGAGGATGGACATCGCCCCGCCGCCGCGCTCGTACCGGTACCAGCGGCCTTTGCCGGTCTGCGCCGTCACGTGCCCCAGCTCGGCGACCTTGGCTCCGAAGAGAGCGTTCACCAGGGACGATTTGCCCGCTCCGCGGCGGCCCACCAGCACCAGCGCCGGGGGGCGCTTCTCCAGCAGCACCAGGCGCAGCGTGGCGATGCGTAGCCGCGCGTCGCGCGCCACGTCGAGTGGCAGGCGCTCGAGCAGCTCCTCGATACGGGCGATCGTCCGCGCCAGTGTCTTCAGCGCGTCGTCGTCGCCAGACATGCTCCTCGTCGCTTCAGTCCTTCGTGATGCGGGCGAGCTCTTCCTTGATGATCGTCTCCGCGAGCTGCGGGACGACCTCCCACACCACGCGCTCCACCACCTCCCGCGAGAGGGCGAGCACGGCCTCGACCTGGGCGGGGGTCAGCCCGAGGTGGTCGAGCTTGCTGGCCAGCTGGCCGTTGACCTGGGCCGAGACCGAGGGCCCGGACGTCGGCGCGTGGGCGGCCTCCGCGGGACGCTTGGGGGCCTCCGGCGCACGCGGCGGTGCCTGGGGGGCGGGTGGCGCAGCAGCTGCGGGCGCATGGACCACGGGCACACCGGAGGGGGCCGTGCGCGAGACCGACGGCACGGGCTGCGCCGGCGGCGCCGTGACGGGGGGCGGGCTGGGCGACGACCCCTCGAACGAAAGCGTGTGCGTCCGCTGCGTGGGCACGTTGCGCGGGGGAACGGCGGCGGCCTGGATCACCGGCCGCGGTGGCGGGGTGAAGGCGGCCGGTACGTGGGGGGCGGGCGCCGCGACAGGAGGCGAGGGCGAGGGCGCAGGGATGTTGACCACCGGGGCGGGCGCGGCGGCCTTGGTGGCCTCCCGGGCGACGAGCGCCTTCTTCACCTTCTCGATCATCGCCTGCGAGTCGAACGGCTTGTCGATGAAGTCGTCCACCCCCGCGTCCTTGCCCCGGTTCGCGTCGTACGGGGCGTAGCGGCTCGACATGAGGACGATGACCGCGCGGCCGTCGCGCGAGCGCACGTCCTTGGCCAGGGCGTAGCCATCGGCCCCGTCCGGGAGGGAGGTGTCGATGACGACGGCGACCGGCTCTTCGCTGAGCTTGCCGAGCGCGGCGGCCGGTCCGTCGGCGGTGATGACCCGGAAGTCTTCGCCGGCGAAGGTGATCTCGAGAACCTTGCGCATCGTGGCGCTGTCGTCGACGGCGAGGAGGGTCTTGGGCACGTGGTCTCTCCGATTCCGCGCACCACGCGGACTTTTCGATTGTGCGGACGAGGCACGTTCAGTGTCAAGCAAGTGCTACAAAGACACACGGATGCCGCCCAACCTCCCGAGCGGCTCGCGCAGCGAGCCCGTCCCCGCCGGCCTCGCGGGGGCGCTCGACCGGGCGGTGCGGGGCCTCTTCGGCGTCAGCTGGGGCAAGGCGCGGGGGTGGATCGAGTCGGGCAAGGTGACCGTGGACGGCCAGCGTGTCACGCTGACGACCGCGCGCGTGGCGGCCGAGGCCATCGTGGCGGTGGACGAGCGGGCGGCGCGGGTCCGGCGGGGGGAGCTGGCGGACAGCGACGTGGTGTACGTGGACGCGCAGGTGATCGTGGTCGACAAGCCGACCGGCCTCAGCACGGTCCCCTACGACGACACCGAGGTGGACACGATGGAGAGCCGCGTGCTGGCCTACCTGGAGCGCCGGGGTCGGTCGCGGGGGGGGCGCCCAACCGTTGGCATCGTCCACCGCATCGACAAGGAGACGAGCGGCCTGGTCGTCTTCACGCGGACCTGGATGGCCAAGCAGAGCCTCGCGGCCCAGTTCCGCCAGCACACCGTGCACCGTCGCTACCTCGCGCTGGCGCAAGGGGACGTGCGCTCGCGGACGGTCCGCACGTTCCTCGTGGAGAACCGCGGCGACGGTCTGCGCGGCAGCGCCCGCGGGACCCCTCCGGCGAGCGCCCGCGAGGCCATCACGCACATCGAGAGCCTGGAGAAGCTCGCCGGCGGGGCCACCCTCGTCGCATGCCGCCTGGAGACCGGGCGCACCCACCAGATCCGCATCCATCTCAGCGAGTCGGGACATCCCATCGTCGGCGAGCGGGTCTACACGCGCCACTTCGCGGGGACGCTGCTGGAGGCCCCGCGGCTCATGCTCCACGCCGCGGAGCTCGGGTTCGTGCACCCCGCAACGGAGAGCGCGATGCGCTGGGAGCGCCCCATCCCGGCCGACATGGCCGCCATCCTCGAGCGGCTACGCCGTGGCGCGTGAACCGGCCGTCGCCGCGTCGCGAGCGCGCGCCCGCCGGACGTAGACCAGCATCCCCCAGAGCACCGCGATGCCGACGAAGGTGGCCAGCGCGTCCATCCCCAGCATCCCGGCGCGCGGCGCCCAGGCGCTGTCGGGGGCGAGCGCCTTCGCCCAGTCGTAGCTCGCGCCGTCGAACCAGGTCACGTAGGTCATGGCCATGTTCGAGGCGCCCGCGTAGAGAGCGAGCTGCGTCGTGACCCCGCGGGTCTTGCCCAGCAGATCCAGCAGGAAGGCGTAGAACGCGGCGTAGCAGAGGCCGTTGGCGAAGGTGTAGGCGAGGCACCCGACGGTGAAGGCCGTGGGGGTCGCGGCGGCGATCATCATGGCGATCGCCGCCACGGCCGTGAACCCGCCGAACACCACGTACGCGAGCCGCCGGTTGACGCGGTCCACGATGTAGCCGCCGGCCAGCGCGCCCGCGGCGTTCACGACGCCGCCCAGCACCCCGGTGACGATGACCACGAGCCGCTCGGTCCCCGCCTCGTCGGGCGCGTAGTCCCTGGCGAGCGCGCCGAACAGGTTGGTCAGCGCGCCGCTGCCGACGGGCGAGAGGCAGATGAGCATCCCGGTCCAGCCCTCGCGCGACCGAAGGACGCGGACGATCTCGCGGAACAGCTCCACGATGAGGCGCCACGCGCTCTGGCGAGGGGGCGGGGTCTCGTCGATGAACGCCGCCGGGACGGCGCAGACGGCACAGATCGCGGCGAGGGTGATGGCCGTCGTCGTCGTCGTCACGTGGTCGAGCATCCACGCGATCAGCCCGCCGCCCGCCGACATCCCGGCCAGGTTCCCCGCGGTCTGCCACCCCGAGGCCCGGCCGCGCGCCGAGTCCGGCACGGTGACGGCCATGAGCGCGAGCACCGCCGACGCGCTCGTGGCCACCGCGGCCTGCGCGAGGAAGAGGACCGCCGTGTAGATCCAGAGGGTCGGCACCGGGCCCACGTGATCCGTGGTGCTGGGGGGGATGAGGGCCGTGGCCGCCAGCGTCACCGCGGTGAGCGCGATGGTGGCGAAGAACCAGGAGCGGCGCCGCGGTCCGGAGTCGAGCGCCGGCGACCAGAAGGGCTTCACGATGTGCGGCAGCTGCGCGACCTGCGAGACGGTCGCGATGAGCGTCATGTCCACGCCGCGCGCGCGGAGCACGAAGGGGACGGCGATGCCGGCGAACCCCACCGTCAGCCCGAAGGGCAGCGTCAGGATCGCCCAGAAGGGCGCGGGCAGATGGCGGCGAGGCTCCCCGGACAAGAAGCTCGGCTATGTAACAGAGAAGGTCAGGTGATGCTGGAGCTCCTCGAGAAGGCCGCGGCCTCCGCGGCGACCGATCATCCCGGAGACGCGCTCGCTCCCCTGCTCGCCGCGTGGGAGAAGGTCCGCGCCCCCGCGCTCGCCGACGCCATCGAGGCCGTGTCGGCGCGCGTGACCGCCGGACGAAGCCCGCCCGCGGGCAAGATGCTGCGTGAGCGGCAGGCGGCGTGGCTCGAGCTCGCGCGGGCGGCGCGCCCCGAGGACGTCGGCGTGCTCCTGAAGGACTTCGTGGCGGGGCTGAAGTCGCCGGTGGCGCTGGAGCGCATCACTGCCCTCGCGACCTTCCCGCCCGATCCGCGCATCGCCCGCGCGCTCGCCGATCTGGCGGCCGTCCCGCCCTTCCAGGCCGGCACGACGCGGCCCTTCTGGAAGAAGCTCTTCCCCATGCTCGTGGACCACGCCGACCCGCGCACGCTCGAGCGCCTCGCGCCCCTCTCGGCCGACTACGTGCGGCTCATCGGGGCGGAGACGATGGGCACCTTCATGAAGGGCGCCCTCGACGCAGCCCTGAACAAGCTGCGGGAGCGCTTTCCGGGAGGTTCCACGCCCGCGCTCCCTCCCGAGGCCGAGGCGCTCGTCGCGTCTCTGCTCGCGCTCGCCCCCGCGAGGAGCCCCGTGGTCGGCGAGAGCACCCGCACCGAGGCCGAGTTCCTGCGCGCCATCGCTGCCGACCCCGGGGACGACGCGCCGCGCCTGGTCTACGCCGACTGGCTCCTCGAGAAGGGCGACCCGCGCGGCGACTTCATCGCGCTCCAGTACCGGCGCCACCGCGGGGAAGCGCTCACGCCGAAGGACCAGAAGCGCGAGGCGGACCTCGTCGCGAAGCACCGGGCCACCTGGCTTGGCCCGGTCTACACGCTGCTCAAGCCGGGCTGGAAGAGCTGCCGCTTCGAGCGTGGCTTCCTGGCGGTCGCCCTGGTGACCGGCGTGAACCAGCTCGCGATCGACGCCGCGGCCGGGCACCCCGTGTGGTCGACCGTGGAGGAGATGACCCTGTGGGACCTCGCGCGGCGGGACTACGCGTGCCTCTTCGAGGGGGCCGCCTTCGCCGCGCTGCGCGTGCTGCGCGGCGCGACGCCCGCCATGGTCGCGAAGCTCGCGAACGGCCCCGCCGCCGCCACCATCGAGGAGCTCCAGGTGTGGCTCCCGGCGGACCGGCAGGCCACGCTCGACGCACTCGAGCGCCTTCCACGGCTCCGGGCGCTGACCCTGCCCTCGGCGTACAGCCACGCCCTGCAGGGCTGGGCGGGGCCGGAGAGGTTCGGTCCGGGGCAGGGCGCTGCGGCCTACCGCTGGCTCTGGAGCCTCCCGCTGGTCCAGCGCCTCGAGCGGCTGCGCACCGCGGTGGAGCACGGCCTCCTCGGCGGCGTCCTCGCCGACATCCTCGGGACGTCCTTCCCCCGGACCATCGAGCTCGACATCCCCCTCGGGGGTTACGCGACCTACGGGAGGCTCACGGCGTCCTGCGGAGCCGACGGGCGGCGCACCGCGGTCACGCTCCACCGCGATGCCAGCTACTCCCTCCCTCCCGCCACGCTCGCCGCCCTCGACGAAGCGCTGGGCCGCTTCCCCGGTGCCGCCCTCCAGACCGTCTAGTGGACGACGAACCAGCTCGCGCCCGCCGTCACCTCCAGGTGGAAGTGGTTGCGGTGGGGCCAGTTGTAGTCGGGCGTCAGGGCCACGTTGAAGAGGCGCGCGTCCGCGGCGTCGCAGACGATGCGCCGCAGCTCGAGGGCCTCCGGCGTGGCGGGGTGCGGCCCGGTGCCCGGACCGCACGTGTGCGCGCCGATGTGCCCGTGGAAGTCGCGCTCGACCTCCAGCTTCGTCCCGTCCTTCTTCACGAACGTCCCGGCGTCGATGGCCAGGGCGCCCGGGTGTCGCGACGCGAGCTTGCTCCCGGGCCAGCTGGCCACGGGCGGGCGGTAGATCGAGTAGTGGATGACCTGGGTGATGTCGTGCGCCGCCAGCTGCGCGGCGAAGTCGTCGAGCGCGAGGGCGAGGCGGCAGTCGACGATCTCCCAGGGGCTGGTCGCGCGCTGGGACTCGGGGAGGGCGGTGCGGAAGGTCACCCCGTGGAGCGCGCCGCGCAGGCGCACCGGCGCGAGGACGCCGCGGGCCTCATCGACCGGGGTGAAGGGGATGGCGCGCCGCACGAGCTCGGCCTCGCACGCGACGCGGTCGAGGCGGCCGTAGCGCAGGGCGGGCGCGTCGGCGTGCGCCTCGGGGACCCAGTCCGGGACGACGCCGGGGGCGCCGAAGGCGGCGTTCGCGTCGGGCGCGGCGCAGGCGACGCACAGAACGAACAGGCCTCCCAAGCCCAGGCGACTCGACCCGGTACGCACGAGCTGGACCTATAGCTCCAGCCGGGGCGCGGCGCCAAACGCCGCGCCGGCCGCGCAGGTGTTAAGCTTGCCCCAGAAGTCATGCCCGAGCTCAGCGCCCGCGCCAGGCAGGTGCTCTACCACTGCGTCACCGAGTACGTCGCCACCGGCGAGCCCGTGGGCTCGCGCACGCTGTCGAAGAAGGCCGGCCTCGACCTCTCGCCCGCGAGCATCCGCAACGTCCTGGCCGACCTCGAGGAGCTCGGGTACCTGCGCCAGCCGCACACCAGCGCCGGGCGGGTGCCGACCGATCGCGCCTTCCGCCTCTTCATCGACGGGCTCATGCAGGTGCGTCAGCTCACCACCGACGAGGAGATGTCCATCCGCGAGCGCTTCGCCTCGTTCGAGCCGGGCCAGAACATCATGCGGGAGACGGGCAAGCTCCTCTCCGAGCTGACCGGGACGGCCGCCGTGGTCCTCGCGCCGCGGGCCGAGACCCTGGTGCTGCACCAGCTGCGATTCATCCGCACGTCGAGCGAGGAGGTGCTGGCCGTGCTGGTCATGAAGAACGGCACCGTGCAGCACCGCTTCCTGTCGGCGACCACCACCGAGGCCGAGCTCCAGCGCATCCACAACCTGCTCGACGATGTGGTCGACGGGCGCTCGCTCGGGGACCTGCGGGAGCTCTTCGAGCGCCGCCTGCAGAGCGAGCGCGTGCAGCACGATGACCTGCGGCGGACGGCGTTCTCGCTGGGCGGCGCCGCCATGAAGGAGGCGGCTGGCACCGAGACGGATCTGGTCATCGAGGGCCAGGACCGGCTGCTCGACAAGCCCGAGTTCCACGACTCGGGCGAGGTCCGGCGCCTGGTGACGACGCCCGACGCGCGCGAGCAGCTCGTGAAGCTGCTCGACCTGGCCATGGGCGGTAAGGGCGGCCACGTGGCGGTGGGCGAGGAGGTCGGGGACATCGGCGGCGGCCAGCTCGCGGTCGTGGGGGCGGCGTACACGTCGCACGGGCAGGCGGCGGGGACCGTCGCGGTCATCGGCCCCACGCGCATGGACTACCCTCGCGTCCTGCCCCTGGTCGCGGCCACCGCCAGCGCCATGAGCGAGTTCATGGACCGCGCCGACAGGGGCGGGAAGGACCCCGACGACGAGTGACGCGCGCTGGTCGACGCCCCGCTCTGCATATAGGCTTGGTGCCGTCATGCGTGGCTCTCCGCCGGACTTGCCCGGTGCCCAGAACAGCAACTCGCCGATCGATCGGGCGCTGACGCTGCTGCTCGCCGAGGAGACCGAGGCCGCCTTGCGCTGGAGCGCGGCGGTGGTCGAGCACGATCCGACCATGCCCAGCGCGCTGGTCATCACCTGCCGCCTGCTCCGCCAGATGGGCCGCACCGAGGCCGCCATCGAGGGGTTCGGCCTGGCGGTCAAGCGCGCCATCGACGCCGTCAACCTGCCCCTGGCCATCGCCGCCATCGGGGATCTCCGCGCCCTCGGGGAGGACGTGGGCGACTACCTCGACCAGGTCGCCACCGCGTTCTGCGAGGGCTCGCCGCGGCTCCAGGAGGGGGAGACGCCGCCGCCGCCGCTCCCGCAGTTCGACGACTTCCAGCCCCTCAGCTCGTTCCTCACCGGCCCCGCGCTCACGTCGAAGGCCACGCAGATCATCCACGCCGCCACGAGCGCCTACGAGGAGTCGGCCGACGACGCCCTGCCGCTCGCCGCCCCGCTGCCGCTCTTCAGCGCCCTGCGCAAGGAGTCCCTGCGCGAGCTGCTGGCGGCGTTCGAGATGATCACCGTGCCGGCCGGGCAGGTGGTCATCGAGGAGGGGCAGCAGGGCGCGGAGGCGTACATCGTGGCGCGGGGCGAGCTCGAGGTCTCCCGGTGGTCGGACGAGGAGGGGCGGCAGGTGCCGCTGGCCCGCCTGGTCAGCGGCGCCCTCTTCGGCGAGATGGCGCTGCTCTCGCGCGCGCCGCGCGCGGCCAGCGTCATCGCCACCAGGCCGACCATCCTGCTGCGGGCCACCCGCGAGGCGCTCGAGCAGGTGGCCGAGAAACGACCCGAGGTGGGCATCGAGCTCGCCGCCCACTGCCGGCGCCGCATGGTCGCCAACCTCGCGCGCACGTCGCCCGTCCTGGTGTCGGTGCCCTCGGAAGAGCGGATCATGCTCGTCGAGCGCTTCGAGACCCGCATCTTCGAGAAGGGCGACAAGCTCGTCCGGGAGGGTGAGGAGGCGCAGGGCCTGCACCTGGTGGCGTCCGGGGGCGTTGCCGTGGTGACCCACGAGGCCGGCGAGCCCATGGTCCTCGCTACCCTGCCGCCGGGCGAGACGGTGGGCGAGGTCGCGCTCGTGCTCCGCCGGCGCGCCAACGCCGACGTGATCGCGCTGCACCCGACGGTGACGCTCTTCCTGCCGCGCGAGGAGTTCCTCGCCCTCATCCAGGACCACCCCGCCATCCTCCACGGTCTCTACATGACCGCCGTCCGCCGGGACGACGAGACCACGCTCGCGCTCGATTCGGCGCCCGCCGCCATGGCGGACGACTACGTCCTCCTGTAAGGCCACGGGCAATCCCGTGCACGCAGCCGACTCCCACGACCACGAGCACGGCCACGATCACGCCGGCCACGAGCACGGCCACGACCATGGGTCCGGGCACGCGCACGGCGCTCCCCCGTCGACGCCGGGGGCTGCGCGCTTCACGCCGGGGGAGGCGAAGCAGGCGCGCCGGTTGAAGCTGGTGATGGGGCTGGTGGGCGGGTTCTTCGTGCTCGAGCTGGTGGGGGCGCTGTGGGCTCAGAGTGTGGTGCTCCAGGCCGACGCGCTGCACCTGCTCATGGACGTCCTGGCGCTCGCGGTGAGCCTGCTCGCCATGCGCCTCGCCGTCCGCCGTCCGACGCCGCGCTTCACGTACGGGCTGCGCCGCGCCGAGCCGGTGGCGGCGATCTTCAGCGCGCTGCTGGTGCTGGCGACGACCGCGGGCATCGTCTTCGAGGGGGTCGAGGCGCTCGACGAGCGCGCCGTCCCGCGGGCGTCGATCATGCTGGTCGTGGCGCTGATGGCGCTGGGGGTCAACGGCTTCAGCGCGTGGCTGCTGCACGACGCCATCGGGCACGTGCACCCCCACGCGCACGATCCGGACAACCCGGACGACCGGGAGGACCGGGCTGCCCACGACCACGATCACGATCACGACCATCCGGCCGTCGGCGGCAAGGCCCAGGGGCACGCCCTCAACCTCCGGGGCGCCTGGCTCCACCTCATGGGCGACGCCCTCGGCGCCCTCGCCGCCATCGCCGCGGCCCTCATCATCCGCTTCGGCGGTCCGGTGGCCGCCGACCCCATCGCCAGCTTCATCGTCGCCGCCATCCTGCTTGTGGGCGCCCTCCGCCTTCTGCGCGACGCCCTCCTGGTGCTGCTCGAGTCGGCCCCGGCGCACCTGCCCCTGCCGACCATCCGCCAGTTCATCCTCGGCGCCCCCGGCGTGGTCGCGCTGCACGACCTGCACGTCTGGACCCTCGGGGCCGGACACGACGCCGTCACGGTCCACGTCCGGACCGACGTGGTCGACCCGGCCTTCGGCCAGCGCCTGTCGGACAGCATCCGCGGCAAGCTGGGGGTCGAGTACGTGACCGTGCAGGTGGAAGTCGAGGCCGGGCCCTGCGGGGCGCCCGGCGGCGGCAGGGAATGACGGATCGTCCGCTTGACCGCCCTCCGGGCTTTGAGTACGCCGTCGGCACCATGCGCCTCACCGCCCGCTTCCTGCTCGCTGCCGCCTTCGCGGTCCTCCTCTGCCTGCCCGGCAAGCTCGCCGTCGCGCAGACGATGAAGGTCGCCGTCGTGGACGTCCAGCGCGCCGTCATGCAGACCGAGGACGGCCTGCGTGCCCAGGCCACGCTGAAGAAGCTCTTCGACAGCCGCCAGCAGGAGCTGAACAAGCGCCAGCAGGAGCTGGCCAAGCAGAAGGACGACATCGACAAGCAGTCGAAGGTCATGTCCCAGGCCGCCCTCCAGAAGAAGGTGGACGACTGGCAGAAGCAGATGGTCGAGCTTCAGACCACGTTCGTCGAGTACAACAAGGAGCTCGAGAAGAAGCAGAAGGAGCTCACCGACCCGATCTTCGAGCGCGTCGTGGGCGCCATCAAGCGCATCGCGGGCAGCGACGGGTACGATCTCATCGTCGACCGCGCGACGGTCGCCTTCTCGCGCAGCGATCTCGATCTCACCGACCGCGTCATCCAGATCGCGAATGGCGGCTCGCCCGGCTCCTCCGCGCCCAGCCCCGGCACGGGGAGCGCGGCGCCCAAGGCCCCGCCGCCGGCAGGGTCCGCCAAGCCGTGACGTGGGACGGAGTCGTCGGACTCCGGGGAGAGACGCTGGCCGCGCTGGCGGCGAGGCACGGTGGGTGGGTGGTGGGGGACGGGCAGCGCTCGCCGGCGCGCATCGTCCCGGTGACGGTCGCGGGAGCCGGTGACCTCGCGCCGCTGCTGGCGTCGCGCTTCGTGGCGAGCGCGCGCTCTGCGGCCGGTCGCGGCGCCGCGCTGCTGGTGGATGCCTCGCTGGCCGGCGCCGTGGCGTCGGGCCCGGCCGGCGCCTGGGTGCACGAGCACGCGACCTGGGCCATGGCGGCGCTGCTCGACGAGGCCGTGGTGCCCGACGCGCCTGCGGTCGTCGGACCGGGCTGCACGATCGCGCCCACGGCCATCCTCGGTCCCCGCGTGGTGCTCGGGGCGCGGGTGACCGTCGGGCCGGGCGCGGTCATCGGATATCCCGGCTTCGGGTGGGCCTTCGGTGCCGGGGGGGCGGTGCGTCCGGTGCCGCAGCTCGGCGGCGTGGTCCTGGAGGACGACGTATCGATCGGCCCGCTGTGCACGGTCGACGCGGGCACCCTGGCCCCGACCCGCATCCGCGCGGGCGCGAAGCTCGACGCGCACGTCCACGTCGGTCACAACGGGGATATCGGCGCCGGGACCATCATCGCCGCGCAGTGCGGGTTCGCCGGGTCGGTGACGCTGGGGCGCGGCGTCCTGGTCGGCGGGCAGGTGGGTGTGGGCGACCACGTGACGGTGGGCGACGGGGCCCGCATCGCCGGCGGCAGCGGCGTCATCGGCGATGTACCGCCGGGGGCCGTCGTGGCAGGATACCCGGCCGTGCCGCGCGGGCGGTGGCTCCGCGCGTTCGCGAAGCTCTACCGCGGCGTGAGACGCCCACTGCCGGAGCGCTGACGCTTGAAACCCCCGACCACCATCGAGATCGACCGCATCCTGCAGATCCTGCCGCACCGGTGGCCGTTCGTGATGGTCGACCGGGTGACGGACGTGGTCCCGCGCGAGCGCATCGTCGGCCACAAGTGCGTGACCATGGGCGAGCCCTGGGCGCAGGGGCACTTCCCGGCCCGCCCCATCCTGCCCGGGGTGCTCATCGTCGAGGCCCTCGCGCAGCTCGGCGGGATCCTCGCCTACGCCAGCGAGCCCTTCGACGCCTCGAGCTCGCTGATGTACTTCCTGGGCATCGACAAGGCGAAGTTCCGGCGACCGGTGACCCCGGGCGACAGGCTCGATCTCGAGGTCACCATCCTTCATCACCGCACGAACGTCTGGAAGTTCAAGGGGGAGGCGTCGGTCGACGGGACCCTCTGCGCCAGCGCGGAGCTCCTGGCCAGCGTGGTCGACCGCAACGGCTGACGGGCCGCGAAGATGACGTCGCCCAAGCTGCACCCGAGCGCCGTGATCGACCCGCGCGCCGAGCTGGGGGCGGACGTGGTGGTGGGGCCCTACGCGGTGGTCGAGGCGGGCGCCGTGCTGATGCCGGGGTGTGTCCTGCACGCGCACGCGATGGTGCGCGGGCTGACGTCGCTGGGCCCGGGCACCGTGGTGCACCCGTTCGCAGTGATCGGCGGCGAGCCGCAGGCCAAGCGCCACGGGGGCGGGCCGGCGCGCGTCGAGGTGGGGGAGGGGAACGTGTTCCGCGAGCACGTGACGGTGCACGGGGGGACCGAGGGGCGCGTGACGCGCATCGGCGCGGGCAACCTGCTGATGGTGGGCTCTCACGTCGCGCATGACTCGGTGGTGGGGTCGGGCTGCGTCTTCGCCAACGGGACGCAGCTGGCCGGCCACGCGGTCATCGAGGACGGGGTCACCTTCGGCGGGTTGAGCGGGGTGACGCAGTTCGTCCGCGTGGGCGAGGGGGCGTTCGTCGCGGCGATGACGGCGTGCGAGCGGGACGTCCCGCCGTTCGTGGTGGTGCAGGGCAACCGCGCGCGCGTCCGGGGGTTGAACGTGGTGGGCCTCCGCCGGCGCGGCGTCCCCGAGGAGAGCCTGCGCGCGCTGTCGCGGGCGGTGCGGAAGCTGTGGCTGTCGCGGCTGACGCGGGCGGAGGCGCTGGCAGCGCTGGAGGGGGCGAGCGATCCCTACGTGAAGCGGCTGGTGGAGGCGGTGAAGGGGCGGGGGGAGGGGTGAGGGCAGGGTCGGGGTCGGGGTCGAGACACACAGGAACGGGGGCCTTCACGATGCCGAGAACGACGACCGAACGATGATCTGTCTCGGTCGCTGTCTGAAGCACCTCCTCTGTACCCGTCGAGCGTCTCGTTTGCCTCGACGTGTGTTGCGGTTTGGATTCGCGACGGGTCCTTCGTGTCGGTGACTTCTCCTTTCTGGTCCGCGAGCGGACCTTCGTGCTCGTGGAGCGGGACGTCTCGTGGCCACTGTTCGCGCGCTCGCACGCACGGACCGCTTCCGTCCACGTCGCGGCGGCGGTCGGCGCGCCTCCCTTCGCGCCTCTCAGGGGGTGAGACGACGAAGTCCGATTTTGGGGCCTCACTATTTTCGACGCCATGTCGATTTTTGATCCGCAGGCGTTCATGCGGCCTCCCGCAACCTGCCGATTGACTCGGTGCGTGGCACTGCGGCTGCTATCGCGCGGGGCGGCTCGCTCGGTGGAAGGGGGTGGGTTCACGGTTCTCGGTTCCTCGATCTCGCGGATGCCATCGGCGCGGTCGACGGCGAGCTCGCGAAGGAGCTCCTGTCGCTCGCGGTTCGCCTGAAGCGCATGCTGCGAGCGCTGCCGCGGTGAGGCTTCACCTGGCTGCGCGTCACCGGCGACGCGCAGCCCGGATGCCCTAACGAATCAACGCCGTCGTCCTCGCCACGAAGCGATCGGCACAGGCCACGACGGGACCCAGCGCGCCCACCTCCGCGTCCCCCGCCTCGACCGCGATCTCGACGCACGCCGCCGCTTCGCAAGCCTCACCCCGCGCGATGGTGAACGCCCTGGCCTTGTCGGCTCGCGTGACGCGCGCCGCCCCCTCCGCTGTGTTCAGCGCCGCGCTCTTCGCCGCGCGCATCGCGTGGTCCCTGAGGTACGGATCGCGGATCTTCGCCTCCCGCACCGCGCGCATCAACTGCGCCGCGACCCCGTAGGCCAGAAGCTTGTGATGAGGCAGTCGCTGATTCTCCATGACGGCTCGTTCCTTTCACCCCGCTGGAAGGAGCGAGCCGTCATGCACTCAGCCAGCACGAGCCGGGGCGCCCAGCTCGATGGCAACCAGCGTGACGCGCGAAGCGCGGCGCGCGGGTTGCCGTTCTCTATCCCACCCGACCGCGACCCCTACCCCGCGCGATGGCTTCCTCTCACTGCGCCGGGTTCGGCGGCGGCGGAGGCTGGGAGTCGTTCTGCACGCACGACGACAGGTCGAAGAACAGGAACTCCAGCGCCTTCTCGTTGACGGCGTGGCCGGGCGGGTTGTCGATGCTGGGGTCGCTGCACTCGGCGGGGAAGGTCGAGTCGTCGCTCACGCCCGAGAGGTGGACGTCGCTGTACACCGCCCGCCCGCACTGCTGGGCCGTCGGCGTGCCCACCGGGGTGTTGAAGGAGAGGTAGCGGGGGTGGCTGTCGCCCGGGTTGTAGATCCAGCGCGTCGACAGGCAGGACGCGGCGGTGCACCCCGTCGGCTTGGGGGCGATGATGTCGTCGCGCAGGTCCGAGAGGGTGATGTTGCCGAGGCTCGTGCTGATGCCGTTGTCTTGCAGCCACGCGGCGTAGGCCTGGCCCTTGGGGAACGACTGATCGACCACGTCGCCCTCGCTGTCGGGCTCGTTGGCGTTCCACCCCCCGGGCATGATGCTGGCCCACTGCGCGACGCTCTGCAGGTCGGCGGTGCCCGTCGTCGGGATGAACCAGTTGCCGTAGTAGTGCGTCGTGAAGAGGCGCCCGCCGCCCTTGAGGTACACGTCCATCGCGCCGTAGGCCGCGGCCCCACGCGGGTTGGGGTTGCACTCGCAGGCGTTGAAGACGATGTCGTACGCGAGCAGGTTCTTCGAGTCCGTCCACCACTGGTAGGTGTCCGCTGGCGTGTTGCCGCCGGTCACGGCGCTGCCGTTGGGCCCGTTCTGGGCGTCGAGCGCCGTGTAGAAGTGGACGTGGCCGGCGCCGGCCGTCGTCTGCGGCCAGGGCGGCGGGTTGGGGGCGGTCGGCGCGACGAACTCGCTGTCGTCGATGCCCACCAGGCGCAGGAAGCACTCGGCGGGGTCGCACCCGCTGGTGAAGGCGATGAGGGGCATGTCGCCCTCGCTCGACTTGGCCGGGAGCCGGAGCTGCCGCGCGGTCCCGGTCCCGGCGTTGAACGTCGTGTCGAGGTCGTTGGTCGCGCACTGGGTCACGCTCGGGATGGTGAGCTGCTTGCGCCACTTGCCGACCTGGATGACGAGCGGGATCCCCTTGCCGTTGTTGTTGCCCGCGGGCACCCCCCACGAGTCATTGGGGCCCTTGACCAGCGTGAACGAACCGTCCGGCAAGGTCGAGGTCCCGATGATGGGTGAGCCCGAGGCCGGGGCCTCGCAGGGCGTGCACTCGGGGCTGCCCGGGGTGATGGGCGCGGGGGTGGCGTTGGGGATGTAGACGTAGACGTTGTAGAGCGGCAGGTTGCCCGCGGGGTCGTACACGTGCCCGGTGAGGGTCGTGTCGGTGGGGCCCTGCGAGCAGTCGGCGGCCGCGCACTGGAGCCCCTGGCAGGGCCCGGGGTTGCCGCCACCCTCGCCCGAGCCGCACAGCAGCCCGCACCCGCTGCTGCCCCCGCTCCCGCCGCTGCCGCTGCTCCCTCCGCCACTGCTCGCGCCGGAGTCGGCGTCGAAGCGTGAGCTCTTCCCCGAGTTGCCACACGAGAAGGCGACGGCGGCGAGGAGCAGACCCCCCGGGATGGCCACGAAAAGAGCACGCTGCATGGCGAGCCCCCTTTCCCCTTCAATCGTGACCGAGGGGTCCGCCGCTTTCAATTGGATCGCAGATGACCCAGGCCACGGACGGTCCGCTACGGCAGCTTCCCGCTCCCCAGGATGTCGTCGAACGCGCGATCGAACTCGTCGTCCGCCCCCACCGCCACCGCCCGCTGCGGCTGCTTGGGCTCGACCTTGGTGAGGCGGCGGATGCGGTCCTGGACGTCACGGAAGGACGGGACGAGGCGGGCCGCGCGCTGGAAGTGGTCGAGCGCCTGCTTGCTCATCCGCTTCACCTCGTAGGCGGCGCCGATCTCGTAGCAGAGGGCCGCCTCCTGCTCCTTGGTGCGGTCCGGCGCCTGGAGCCCGCGCACGAAGGCGTCGATGGCCTCGTTCAGGTTCCCTCGCTCGAGCTGGATCATCCCGATCATCGACTGGCAGATGCAGGTCCGCTTGGGATCGCGCGCGGCGGTGTCGAACTCGCGGATGGCGTCGTCGAGCAGCGCCATCTCCTTGTAGGCCACGCCGAGGTCGTAGTGGCTCTGGGCGTCGTCCACGCCGATCTGCTTGGCCACGCCCTCCTTGAACTTGGCGAAGACCTCCTCCACGTCGACCTGCTCGTGGGCGCGGGAGAAGCTCGGCGGGCCCACGTCGCTCCGGCGGTCCCCGCCGTCGAGCGCGCCCAGCGACGCCGCGATGTCGAACGCGCGGTCCTCGTCCGCCGCCGCGTCGGCCTGCGCCGCTGCTGCCGCCGGCGAGGGCCGCGTGCCCGAGCCCCCTGCCGTGCCTCGCTCCTGCGCGTCCAGCTCCGCCAGCCGCTCGGCCAGGAGCGGATGGTTGGGCAGGCGCGCCAGCTGCTCCTGCAGGATGGTCCGCGCGTCGTCGTAGAGGCCGCGCGTCGCGAAGAACTCGGCCTCCTCGAGCGCGGACTCGAGCTCCGGCGTGGGCGCGGCGGCGATGGCCGTGGCGTCGCCCGGCTCGAGGCCGTCGTACTGATCGGTCGCGTCGAGGCGCTGGGCCGGCGGGACGAGCTCGAACGCCGCCTCGCTCTCCGCCGGCGGATCGAGCGGGAAGCTCGGCAGCGGCGCGTCGAAGGGATCGTCCACGTCGTCGAGCGAGCCGCGCAGGGCGGGCGCGGCCATCGCCGGCGCGGTGCGCATGCTCGGCTCGGAGTAGGAGCGCAGCGCGACGTCCTCCGGACCGATCTCCTCGAGGTCGTAGGAGGGGAGCGGCGCCTCGGGGTCGTAGCTCGAGGTGCTCTGGTACTCCGGCCGCATGGGCGGCAGGCGCTCGGGGGCGGACACCGGCGGCGAGGAGGGCTCCTCCACCAGCTCGTAGCCGAGCTCGCGCAGCATCTCCGTCGCGCGATCGTTGTGCGGATCGAGCCCCAGCACGTCCTGCAGCGACCGGGCAGCCGCCTCGCCGTCCAGCATGTCGATGAGCAGGCCAGCCAGGCCGAGCATCACCGGCACCGCGTCGTCCGTCTGGCCCGTCTCCAGCAGGACGTCGCGGAGCATCTCGTGGACCTCGACCGAGCGCGGCGCCACCTCCAGCCCGATGCGCAGGGTCTCGATGGCCTTGGCGTGGAAGCGCGCCCGGCGGAACGACGCGGCGTCGGCCAGGATGCGCGCGGCCTGCTCGCTGGTCTGCGCGGACGCGGGCTCGCCGACCTCCTCCACGACCTCGATGCTGCTCTCCACCAGCACGTCCCCGTCGGGCTGCGGGTGGCGGCTGCGACGCGAGAGCTCCAGCGGCTGCTCGTCGTGCTCCTCCTGGTCGTCGTGCTCGAAGTCGCCGTCGCCCACGTCCTCGTAGGACTCGTCGTCGGGGAGGGCAGACGTCCTCGACTCGATCTCCGGGTCGGGCTCGCGCGGCCGCGACGGCCTGCCGTGATCGAGCTGGGCGGACGCGCGCGGGAGCGGCTCGGGCGGCATCGACGAGGCCACCGGCGGCGGCGGCGCCATCGAGCCCAGCGCCAGCTGCTTCACCTGCTCGTCGTTCGGCGCGAGCTTCTGCAGCCGGTTGATGATCTCGTGGAACAGCTCGGATTTGCCGGAGTCGCGCGCGATGCGCGCCATCTCCTTCTGGACCTCGATGCCCTTCGCCGCCTGGCCGATGTGGTTGAAGGCCTTGGACAGCAGCCCCAGCGTGTCGAGGTCGCGCGGGTTGGCCTGGAAGCACAGCTGCAGCTTGCTCAGCGCCTGCAGCCCGTCGTTCGGCTGGTTGCGCGCGAGATAGAGCTCGGCGGCGACGCGCGCATGCACCGGGTCGGCCCGGTGATGAAGGAGGCGCTCGGTGACCTTCAGCGCGTCGTCGCGGCGCCCGAGCTTCGCCAGCTGTCCAGCGGCGGTGGCGAACTCGGCCACGGCACCGTCGGTGTCCTTGGCACGCGAGAGGGCCTCGGCCAGGCGCAGGTGGGGCAGGGGGTTGGTGGGATCGAGCTCCACGATCCGCCGGAAGACCTCGATGGCCTCGGGGTCGCGGTTCTGGCGCTGGAAGCGGGTCGCGACCTCGTCGAGGGCGGCGAGCGCGTCGCTGGTCAGCCCGAGCTGCTGATAGAGCTCGGCCAGCTTGGGCGTGATGTGTCCGTACCTCTCCTCGAGCTGGGGGACGTGCTTCGCGATGATCTCGCGGATCTGCTTGTAGACGGCGATGGCCTTCAGGGCGAAGCCCTGGCTCGCGTAGAACTTCCCCACCCGCTCGTAGGTCGCGACGGCGTCGGCATACGCCTCCATCTTCGATTGGAGGTCGCCGATCTTCAGCAGGGTCCGCGCGTCGTTCGGATCCTCCTGGATGACCTTCTGGTACTCGATGACCGCCCTGTCGTACTTCTTCTTCTCGACGTACTTCTGGGCAGCGGCGAGTACCTTTTCACGGTCGATCGCCACGACTCGGGTTGCTCCTCGGCTCGGGTGCTACGAAGTGAATCGCAAGGGGCGGGGGCCCGTCGCACGCAGGTGCTCCCAGCGGACGTCTCCAGGACGAGCAGACGCGCGGGGCAGCGAGAGGATAGTCAAGAACGGGCAGGCTCGGGGGCGTGTCGGCGGTGCGAACAAAAGAATACCTCTGTTTTAGCGCCGCTGCATACTTCGCGCAGGTCCACTCGCGCGAAGGAAGTCGGACACTCTGCGAGAGATCTCGACGGGTTGAGGCGCGACGCGTCGCGCTCCGTACATGTAGGTGACTCCCGGGACGGCTGACGTGGACGAGTACGACGTCCGCACGTACGTTCCCAGCACACGTATGGCCACTCAGTCCGCTCTCTATCGTGCTCCGTTCGGGCCTGGCGGCTCATCCGCGATCGACGCCGTGCTGGCCGAGAAGCTGCTCGCCGTCGCCCTCGCCCGTGGGGGTGACTACGCAGACCTCTTCTTCGAGTACCGGGCGGCGGGGGGCCTGGTCTTCGATGAGGGCATACTGAAGAGCGCCTCGCGGGGCGTCTCCATGGGGCTGGGGGTGCGCGTCCAGAAGGGCGACGCCACGGGGTACGCGTACGTGGAGCGGCTCGACTGGGACGCGATGCGGCGCGCCGCGGACACGGCGGCACAAATCGCCAGCGGGGGAGGCTCCCAGACTCCGGTCATCGCCCAGGCGGTCGAGCTTCCCCACCGTTACGAGCTCGACCGGGTGACCCTCGACGTCCCGGGGGTGGACAAACGCCGGCTGCTCGAGCGGGCGGCGGCCGCAGCGCACGCCTACGACGTCCACGTGGTGAAGGTCGAGGCCAGCCTGTCCGAGGAGATCCGCGAGATCCTGGTGGTCACCAGCGACGGGACCATGGCGCGGGACACCCAGCCGCTGGTGCGGTTCGGAGTGCGGGTCATCGCCGAGAAGGACGGCAAGCGCCAGGAAGGGTCGAGCGGCGGCGGGGGCCGCACCAGCCTGGGCTACTTCGAGGGCAAGAGCCCAGAGTGGCACGCCCGCGAGGCCGCGCGCCAGGCGATGATCATGCTCGACGCGCAGGAGGCGCCGGCCGGGGTGATGGAGGTGGTGCTCGCGCCCGGTGACAGCGGCATCCTGCTGCACGAGGCCGTGGGGCACGGCCTGGAGGCGGACTTCAACCGCAAGGGCACCAGCAACTACGCCGGCAAGGTGGGCGAGCCGGTGGCGAGCGAGCTGTGCACCGTGGTCGACGACGCGACCCTGCTCCAGAGCCGCGGCAGCATCAACGTGGACGACGAGGGCAACGAGCCGCGCAGCACGGTCCTCATCGAGAAGGGCAGGCTGGTCGGCTACATGCACGACCGCCTGAGCGCCAGGCACTACAAGCTGCGGCCGAGCGGCAACGGCAGGCGCGAGAGCTTCGCCTCGGCGCCGATGCCGCGCATGACCAACACCATCCTCCTCGCCGGCGAGAGCGATCCCGAGGAGATCCTCCGGAGCGTCAAGCGCGGCGTCTACGCCAAGAAGTTCGGCGGGGGCCAGGTCGACATCGCCAACGGCGACTTCGTGTTCTCGTTGACCGAGAGCTACCTGGTGGAGGACGGGAAGATCACCGCGCCGCTGAAGGGGGTGAACCTCATCGGCAACGGCCCCGAGGTGCTGCGCAAGGTTACGATGCTCGGCAACGACGTCGAGGTCAGCGACGGCATCTGGACGTGCGGCAAGGACGGCCAGAGCGTCCCCGTCGGGGTGGGCTGTCCCACAGTGAAGATCTCGGCCATCACGGTCGGGGGGACCCGGGTGGGCTGAGCGGGAGTTCTCGACGCACGGCCGCCCGCACGATAGGAAAGCCCTTCGTGCCTTCCGCAGCGAAGAGCGGCTCCTTCGTGCTCGTGGTCGGGCACACCCCGCAGCTCGACAGCGGGGAGGGCGCTGCCGCCCTGCTCCGGCAGCTCGGGGCAGAGGTCCGCACGCAGGACCTGTGGGACGACTTCGCGGGGGCGGTGGAGCAAGCGCGCGCCGGCGGCGGGCTGCGGGCGATGGTCTTCGAGGCCGGGGAGCGTCCGGATCTGGCCTCGGCGGCCCTGCGCGCCGCGCGCAAGGTGCCCGAGCTGGGGGAGGTCCCCACCCTGGTCGCGCTCCCCCCGCGGCAGATCACGGCGTTCGATCCGGCCAGCGGGTTCGACGACTTCATCGTGGTGCCGTGCGTGGCCTCCGAGATCTACGCTCGGATCCGCGCGCTCGAGTGGAAGCGGAGCGAGTTCGCGACCGAGGAGCGGCTGAAGATCGGCGCCATCGTGGTGGACCGCGCGGCGCACGAGGTGAGCTCCGACGGGCGCCGGGTGACCCTGACCGCGAAGGAGTTCGCGCTGCTGTCGTTCCTCGCGCAGAACCGGGGGCGGGTGTTCACGCGCGAGACGCTGCTGGCGCGGGTCTGGGGCAGCCGCTACGACGGGGGGGCGCGCACGGTGGACATCCACGTGAGGCGCCTGAGGGCCAAGCTGGGCGACGCCCTGCCGCTGGAGACGCTCCGCGGCGCCGGCTACAAGCTGCGCGCGCCGAACGAGGGAACCCGGCGATGAGCGCCGCCCGGCTCGCCGTGAGCGTCGGGTGTCCGTGCGGCGTCGGTCCAGAGGTGAGCGTCGTCGCGGCGGCCGGGGAGAAGCGCGCGCGCCTGCTGCTGGTGGGGGACGAGCGCGCGCTCCGGGTGGCGGCGAAGGGGCGAGGGATCGCGCAGGGCCGGGTCGTGCGCGTGGCGGGGCCGGAGGAGGCGTGGCGTCTGCCGCGGGGGCAGGTGGCGGTCTGGCAGCCGACGGCCGACCTGGCGCCGCGCGACCGGACCCCGGGGAGGCCCACCGCGCGCTCGGGCGCGGCGCAGCTCGCCTGGGTGGACGCCGCGTGCGACCTGGTGGCGGGCGGTGCGGCGGACGCCCTGACCACGGGCCCCGTGAGCAAGGAGGCGATCGTGCGGTCCCGGGCGCCGGGGAGCGCCGGCTTCCTCGGTCACACCGAGCACCTGCAGCGCCGGCTGCGGGCCCGCGAGGTCGTCATGGCCTTCTGGTCGCCTCGCCTCGTCACCTCGCTGGTCACCACCCACCTCCCGCTCGCCCGCGTGCCGCGCGCGATCACTCCGGCGGCGGTGGCGCGCGCCGCCTACTGGCTGGCGTGGCTGCTCGCGAGGTTGATGAAGACCCCGCCCCGGGTCGCCGTGGCCAGCCTCAACCCGCACGCAGGCGAGGGAGGGCTGCTGGGGAGCGAGGAGACCCGGACCATCGCGCCGGGCATCGCCCGCGCCCGGCAGCGCCTGCGCGCGATGCGGGTCGACGCGACGCTCGAGGGCCCCGTCCCGGCGGAGACGGCGTTCCGCCTCGCAGTGGGCGGGCGCTGGGACGGCGTCGTGGCCATGTACCACGACCAGGCCACCATCCCGATGAAGCTGGTCGAGTTCGGAGAGGCGGTGAACGTGTCGCTCGGGCTGCCCATCGTGCGCACCAGCGTCGACCACGGCACGGCCTACGATCGGGCGGCCAGCTGGACCGCGGACACCAGCGGGATGAAGCAGGCTCTGGCCCTCGCGCGTGCGCTGGTAGGCTCCCAACCATGACCGTCGAATACGAGCGGTACCTCGTCGCCAGGGGGAACGCCTTTTCGCCGAGCGCCGCCGCCGTCGCCAAGCTCGTCGAGCGGCTGCGCAAGGACGGGTGGATCAGCGACCCCGGTAAGCCCGCCCACGCCCGGCTGCGGTTCCGCGACGGGCGCGCGCGGCTCGCGTCGAAGACCGGCGGCTACGCCGTCATCACGGTGGAGAAGACGTTCGGCGACGACCTCGGCGCCAGGCTCGCGGCGACCACCTCGCCGCTGCCCATCCCCCTCACCGCGGCGTGGCTCGACGCGCCGGAGCGCGAGGAGCTGCGGCTGGTCTGGCCGGTCGACGCCGACGACCTCCCCCTGCGCTACCCGCTCACCCGCCGCCCGGCGGGACCCACCCTCTACGCGCTCGAGCTCCACCGCGCGCACGACTACGTCTACCCCATCTGCGAAGGCATCGACCCCATCCCCACCACCTGCGTGTGCGGGGAGGACCTGGGGTTCCACTGGGACGAGGACGAGGTGGTCCCGGCCTTCGGCGCCTCGTCGGGCATCTTCGCCGAGTGCGAGGCGTGCAGCCGCACCTTCGACCCCACCAAGGGCGCGGCCGTCCTCACCAAACCTTTCGACGGGACGCGCACCGAGGTGCGCGGCGGGGCCGCCTACCGCTTCGCCCTCAAGGTCGACTGCGGCAGCTGCGTGGTCGCGGACGCCACGCTCGCCTTCGCGCCGGAGCTCGTCTCGCTGGTGGAGGAGGAGTTCGGGCGCGAGTTCTTCGAGGTGGGCGCGGTGTACTGAGGGCCCTCAGCGCGGGCCCCACAGCGTCCACGCCAGCCACCCCAGGAGCGCGGCGCACACGCCGAACGCGCTCAGCGTGATGGCGACCGGCACCTTCTCCGGCTTGGGGGTCTTCATCGCCATCAGCATCTGGGTGGCGGCGACGACCACGGCGTCGAGCTTCTTCTTTGCCACGGCCCCCTTCTCGGCGTCGTCGACCAGCGCCCGGTAGTGGCCGGCCACCTCGGGGAGGCGGTGCTCGCCCACGGCGTGATCGATGAGCGCGGCGTGGGTCCGGTCGTCGTCCCAGGCCTCGAGCACGCGCTTCCACAGCGCCTCCAGCACGGCATCCCTGGGCTCGTCGTCCACTGGCTGCAAGTATCGCCTCCGGTCCGCGGGTCAACCAGCGCGGGTGCGCTCCGCCGAGTCGAGCCACAGGGTCACGGGGCCGTCGTTGAGCGAGAGCACCTTCATCTCGGCCCGGAACCGCCCGGTCTCCACCGGTACGCCGCTCGCGCGCGCCTCGCTCACGGCGGCGGCGTACGCCTTCTCGGCCTCCTCCGGCGGCATCGCCTCGTCGAAGCTCGGCCGGCGGCCCTTGCGGAGGTCGCCGTAGAGCGTGAACTGGCTGACCAGCAGGAGCGCGCCCCGGACGTCCTGCACGCTCCGCCCCATCTTGCCGGCCTCGTCCTCGAAGACGCGCAGCCCGATCACCTTTCCCACCACCCACGCGCAGTCCTCCGCGGTGTCGCCGCGCCCGAAGCCTAGGTAGACGAGCAGGCCCCGCTCGATCGCCCCCACCACCTCGCCCTCCACCTCCACGCGGGCCATGGCCACGCGCTGCACGACCGCCCTCATGGAAGAGCGAGGCGGAGCTCCCGCGCCAGCCGCGCCGTGGTCTCGAAGTACGTGGCGCGGTCGTAGGGCTCGTTGAGGATGTGGAAGTCGCGGCGGCTGAGCCCCACGCACCCGAAGCAGTAGCTGCACCCGCTGCAGCCGACCGAGCGCACCAGGTACGCACTGCCGATGCAGCGGTCGCACTCCACGCAGTGCTGGCAGGCCAGGCACGCGGTGGAGCGGGCGCAGTGCGCGCAGTCGGTGCAGTCGGTGCACGCGTCGCAGTAGTGGCAGCGCGCGAGGCCCTTCGAGGCCTGGCAGAAGGTGCACTCGCTGCAGCGCTCGCAGCGCTCGCACCCGACGCAGGCGACGTTGGCGGCGCTGCGGGCTGCGCCCGAGACCAGCTTTCGGAAGGCAGCTTCGAACTCGGAGCCCGTCATGAGGTGGTCGGCGAGGATAGCTGCTTTCTTGGCCGTGCCGCAGGCCTTGTGGGAGCTTGTGCGACACGGAGGCTCTCCCGATGCGTCTCGTTCGCTCCTTCGTCGCCGTGGCCCTGGTGCTCGCCCCGTCCATCGCGAGCGCCGCTTCTCCGACCGACGACCCCGTCGAGAGCCATCCGCCGCGAGCGCACCACGCGAAGGCCCCTCGCACGGCCCGCATCCAGAAGAAGCCCGAGCCCAAGACGTGCCTGAAGCCGGCCGTCGAGGTGGTCGCCGGAAACGAGACCTCGACCTTCTCGCTCGCCCGGTGTGATGGCGCGCCGGCCCCCCTGGCCATCGACCAGCTCTCCGTTCTCGCCCGCCCCGGCAGCACGCCCAAACCCAAGGTGACGATCGACGTGCTGGCCAAGAGCCACGGGGCCGATCTCGCCCCCGGCATTCGCCGCATCGACCCCCGTCTGATCGAGCGCCTCGAGACCGTGATCGATCACTTCCGCAAGCCGGGTCAGCCCGCCAAGCTGCTGCTCGTCTCGGGCGTTCGCCCCAAGAGCACCGGCAGCTACCACCAGAGCGGGCGTGCGATCGACTTCCGCGTCGACGGCGTGCAGAACGAGGCCCTGGTCGCCTTCTGCAAGACGCTCCCCGACACGGGCTGCGGCTACTACCCCAACAGCCTCTTCGTCCACATGGACGTCCGCAACGCGGGCGCCGGGCACGTTGCCTGGATCGACATCAGCCATCCCGGCGAGGCCCCGAAGTACGTCTCGGCCTGGCCGGTGCCCTCGGAGAGCACCGAGGACGCATCGAAGCTCCCGGCCCTCCCGGCCGACGAGCAGCCCTCGCTCGCCGCCATCGCCCCGAGAAACCGGCGCCTCGACCGGCACCCGTACTTCTTCTAGAGCGCTCTGGACTTCGCGCGTGATCGCCGACGACGACGCGGAGGAGGGCGGGAGCCTGCGGCTCGACGGCAAGGAGTACGCGCGCCTGCGCGTGGGCCAGGAGAGGCCCCCCGCGGAGTCTCCGTGCCCGGGCTGCGGGGCCTACTACTTCTCGCTCCACGCGACGGGCTGCGAGTACGAGCAGTGCCCGGCGTGCGGCGGACAGCTCGCCACCTGCGGCTGCCAGTGACTCACCCGATCGCGCAGAATCCCTCGTAGTCGACGTAGCTCGTGATGCCGGGGTCGGGGCCGCAGACCGGGCACCGCGGGTCGCGCCGCAGGCGGAGCTCCCGGAACTTCATCCGCAGGCTGTCGTAGGTCAGCAGGCGCCCGGCGAGGGTGGTCCCCCGGCCGAGCAGGAGCTTGATGGCCTCGGTCGCCTGCAGGGTCCCGATGATGCCGCACAGGATGCCGAGCACCCCGGCCTCCTGGCAGCTCGGCGCGAGGTGGGGCGGTGGGGGCTCGGGATACAGGCAGCGGTAGCAGGGGCCGGGCTCGGCGAGGCCCAGCCTCTTCGCGGCCGCAGCGGGGACGAACGTCGTCACCTGGCCGTCGAAGCGGAAGATGCTCCCGTGAGCGACCGGCTTGCCCATCCACACGCTGGCGTCGTTCACGAGATAGCGCGTGGGGAAGTTGTCCGTCCCGTCGACCACCACCTCGTAGTCGGCGAAGAGCCGCTCGACGTTCCCGCTGTCCAGGCGCTCCGCGTGCGGCACGACCTTCACGTCCGGGTTCAGATCCGAGATGTAGCGGGCCGCGCTCTCCACCTTGGGGGCGCCGACGCGGCTCGTCGCGTGGATGATCTGCCGCTGCAGGTTCGAGGCGTCCACGACGTCGGCGTCGACGATCCCCAGCGTCCCCACTCCGGCCGCGGCCAGGTACATCGCCGCGGGCGAGCCCAGCCCTCCGGCGCCGAGCAGCAGGACCTTGCTCTGGAGCAGCCTGGCCTGTCCGGCCTCGCCCACCTCGGGCAGGAGGATGTGGCGTGAGTAGCGCTCGCGCTGGGCGTCGGTCAGCTGCGGGGGCAGCTCCATCGGCCACCCCAGGTCCTTCCAGCGGACGAAGCCGGGGTTCGCCGTCTCGACGTTGGTATATCCGAGCTCCGCCAGCGTCGCCGCCGCCAGCGCCGACCGCGTGCCCCCGGCGCAGTACGCCACGATGCGGGCGCTGCGGTCGGGGAGCTTCTGCTCGGCATGGATCTCGAGGAAGCCGCGCGGGATGGACACGGCGCCGGGGATGTAACCCGCGCGCCACTCGTCCTTCTCTCGCACGTCCACCAGCGTCAGCGGCTCGCCGGCGTCGAGGCGGCGTCGCAGCTCCTCGAGCGAGACCTGTTTGGTGCGCCTTCGCACGTCGGCGATGAGGTCCGTGTACGTGGTCGGCATGGGCGCGAGAATCTAACCGATGAGGCGGACCACGCCAGCGCCGAGGGACGGACGCTGCGCCTCGGGGCCCGTGCACATCGCGGCGACGAGCCGCCAGAGCTGCAGCCTCGGGTCGTCGGTGACGACGTCGAGGGCGTCCTCGATGACACGGCCGAAGCCGTAGACGTCGTCCGCCGGGTGGCTCGCGCGTCCGGCGAGCCGCTCGGGGGACACGTAGCCCATGCTGCCCGGCGGGCTCGGCTCGCCCTCGCGCCGGGCGATGCCGAAGTCCGTGAGGAGCGGCCCTCCCACGGCGCAGAGCAGGATGTTCGCGGGCTTGACGTCGTGGTGGACCCAGCCCGCGGCGTGCACGCGCGCGAGCGCCCGCGCGAGCGGCAGCGCCCACCCCTCGATCGGCCGGAGCGCGCTCATGTCGCGGTCGCGGAGCAGCGCGCGCAGCGGCCCGAGCTTCGCCCACTGCATGACGAGCCACCCGTGCTCGGGGTTCGCGTCGAAGACGCGGACCACGCCCGGCCCCGCGAGCGCCACGGCCACGTGCGCCTCGTGCAGGAGCTGGGCGCGATCCCGGTCGGGGCGGTGGTACACTTTGAGCGCGACCTTGCGCTGGAGCTCGCGGTCCTCCGCCTCGTAGACGACGCCGGCGCCGCCCCGGCCGACCTCGCGGAGCAACCGGAAGGGCGCCTCGGGGGCGCTCGTCATCATCGTGTTCGATGGATCGGCGCGCGGGACCACCGCGCCGCCCAGCGCGCCGCGCCACCGCATGTGGCGCTCGCGCGCGCCGGGCCAGTCGAGGTCGCGGAGCATGACGCGCTCCACCAGCGCGAGGGCCGTGGTCACGTCCCCAGCGTGCTCGGCGAGCTCCGCGCGGAGCATGAGCGCCTCGTTCGAGCCGGAGCGTGAAAGGGCCTGCGCGGCCGCGGCGTGCTCCCCGCGGTCGACGAGCGCGGATGCGGCCGCGACGACCAGCGGCTCGGCCACGACGGCGAAGGCCGCCCGCGAGAGGACGGCGTCGATGGCGCGCCGCTCGTCCGGGGTCGTCCGCAGGTGCGTGAACAGGCGCAGGGCCTCGTCCGGCGACGTGTCCGGGGCGAGCAGGCGGTCGAGCTCGTGCGGCAAAGGGGCGGCGCTCCGGGCCAAGACTATACGCTCGGGATCCGCCTGCGGTCCCCCCGACCTGCCGAGATCATCACCCCGGCACTCGACGAGTCGACGAAGGGCCGATGATGTTGTCTGGAGCGAGCTCGATCAAGCCAAGCTTCATGAGAAACCTCCTTCGGAAAGACAGCTGCGGAGGCAGCCACTGCAATGCAGGTACCAGCGCAGCAGCGCGGGTTTCCGTGGCGTGCTCCACGAGAGACAGGCTGCCCCGCGACGCACGTGTCGGGCTGTGGTGTTCCGGCGTCAGGTCTCCTCGATCCGCAGCACCACGGCTCCGCCTCGCTCCCGCGCGAACGCGTCACCCGCGAGCAGAGTGATCCGCGGGGCCAGGCGCAGGACGCCCGCGAAGGCCGGCGGGGCATCGTCCGTCACCAGCTCGATCCACCCATCGGCGCTGCGCTCGAGCCGCCACGCGCCGCCTAGCCGTGGGGCTCCGAGGGGCGCCACGTAGCGCGTCCCTCCGACCTCCAGCGCGACCGCGCCGGGCAGCTCGTCGGCCGGGCGGACCACGAGGGGTACCTCCTTGCCCAGGCGTACTTCGATGCCCTCGCCCACGGTCGCCTCGCCCACCAGCGCGAGTCCCCGCAGCAACGTCCCGTTGCGGCCGCCGAGATCACGCACGACGACGTCCTGCCCCCGGCGCGCGACTACCACGTGCTGCCGGCTGACCGCTGCCGACGCGATGGCGACGGCGCCCACGCGGCCCACCACCACCTCGTCGCCCAGCACCAGCCGCAGCTCGCGGCCCTCCAGCCACACCTTCACCAGGTCGCCGGCCATCCGGCGCGCCTCAAGCGAGCGGGCCCGCTCGCGCATGGCCTCGTCGCCCGACGCACGAGCCATGGCCATGGCCTCTCGCCTGCGCCCGCTCGCGACCAGCGCCGCCACCTCCTCGCGCGCCGCCGCGTCGGCCAGCGCCTCCCGGTCGCGCCCCTGCTGGCCTAGCAGCAGCGCGTCGAGCTTCTCCACGTCCCCCGCGTGGGCCAGCGCCCTCGCCTCGCCCTCCACATCCCCACCACGAGCGTAGGCCTCTGCGGCGCGTTCGTGCTCGCCGAGCTCCTCCAGGTCCCGCGCTGCAACCAGGAGGTCCTCGCGGAGAACGCGGGCGCCGGTGCCGGCTTCGGCCATGGCCAGGACGAGCAGCGCGTGCTTGCGTCGCGCCTGGGTGTGGGCCTCGCTCCCGGGGGGAGCCGTCGCCCGCGCCTGGACGTAGTGAAGGAGACGCGCGGCGGGGTCGGTCTCCCCGTCGCCACGCAGCAGCATCACCCGCGAGGCCTCGTCCGGCCGACCGGCCTGGGCGAAGAGGGCGGCTGCCTGGGGGAGCTCCCCACGGAGCTCGGCCGTGCGCGCCCGCTGGAGCAGCCTTCCCTTCCCGCTGAAGAGTCCCACCGTGTGCGCTTGCCCTGTCCTGTCGCCGAAGTCCCTGTAAGCTAGGACGCTAGCCGCGTGATCGCTATCACGAGGCCATAGCCTTCCCGAAAGCACAACGAGCATGGCGAACAACAACCGCTTGGGCGAGCTACTCGTCCGCGAGAAGCTGATTTCGCTCTCGCAGCTGCGTCACGCCCAGGAAGAGCAGCAGAAGTCCGGCCAGAACCTCGGCTACACGCTGGCCAAGCTCGGCTACGTGTCCGACGACGAGATCACCAGCTTCCTCAGCCAGCAGTACCGCGTCCCCACGGTCAACCTCGAGGAGTACGAGATCGACCCGGAGATCCTGAAGCTGGTCCAGAAGGAGCCCTGCGAGCGGCACAAGGTGGTGCCCGTCTCGCGCACGGGCAACTCGCTCATCGTGGCGATGGCCGACCCGACCAACCTCAACGCCATCGACGATCTCAAGTTCCTCACCGGCTACAACATCGAGCCGGTCATCGCGAGCGAGACCGCGATCCACAACGCGATCGAGAAGTACTACAACGCCGGCCCCTCCTACGACGAGGTGATGGCGGGCTTCGACGAGAAGGAGATCGAGTTCGCCGACGGGGACGACGACGTCAACCTGATGGAGCTGGAGAAGGCCAGCGAGGACGCGCCCGTCGTACGCCTGGTGAACATGGTGCTGCTCAACGCCATCAAGAAGGGCGCGAGCGACATCCACATCGAGCCCTACGAGAAGAAGCTCCGCGTGCGCTACCGCATCGACGGCGTGCTGGCCGAGGAGATGACCCCGCCGCTCAAGCTCAAGAACGCCATCATCAGCCGCATCAAGATCATGGCCTCGCTCGACATCGCCGAGCGCCGGCTGCCGCAGGACGGGCGCATCAAGCTCAAGCTCGGCAAGGGCCGGGAGATGGACTTCCGCGTCTCGGCGCTCCCCACCATCTGGGGGGAGAAGGTCGTCATGCGGTTGCTCGACAAGGGCAACCTGCAGCTCGACATGACCAAGCTCGGGTTCGACCAGGCCCCGCTCGACGACTTCAAGTGGGCCATCAGCCAGCCCTGGGGCATGGTGCTGGTCACGGGGCCCACGGGCTCCGGCAAGACGACGACGCTCTACTCCGCGCTGTCGGAGCTGAACAAGGTCGCCCACAACATCTGCACCGCAGAGGATCCCGTCGAGTACAACCTGCACGGCATCAACCAGGTGCAGATGCACGACGAGATCGGGCTCAACTTCGCCATGGCGCTGAGAGCCTTCCTCCGGCAGGACCCAGACATCATCATGGTCGGCGAGGTGCGCGACTTCGAGACCGCGGAGATCGCGGTCAAGGCGGCGCTCACCGGACACATGGTGCTCTCCACGCTCCACACCAACGACGCGCCCGCCACCATCTCGCGCCTGCTCAACATGGGCGTCGAGCCCTTCCTCATCACGGCCAGCGTGAACCTGGTGCTGGCCCAGCGCCTCGCGCGGAAGATCTGCGTCGATTGCAAGCAGCAGATCAAGTACGAGAAGAAGGTCCTCGAGGACTGCGGCTTCTCACCCGAGCAGATCGCCACGGCCAAGCTCATGAAGGGCGCCGGCTGCCGCACCTGCAACGGCAGCGGCTACAAGGGCCGCGTCGCGCTCTACGAGGTCATGCGCTTCAGCGACACGCTGAAGGAGATGGTGCTCCAGGGCGCCTCGACGGCGGAGCTGAAGCTCGGCGCCATCAAGAACGGGATGATGACGCTCCGCATGAGCGGCATCAGGAAGATCAGCGACGGCGTCACGACCCCCGAAGAGGTGATGCGCGTAACCATGGGGGACTAGAGTGACCCAGCCCGTCGACCTCAAGGTCAACCTGCACCAGCTTCTCAAGACGATGATCGAGAAGGGTGCGAGCGACATGCACATCACCACTGGTACGCCGCCGCTGCTGCGCATCGACGGCAGCATCGTGCCGCTCAAGCTGCCGGCGCTCGGCCCGGTGGAGACCAAGCAGCTCTGCTTCACGGTGCTGACCGAAGAGCAGCGGGCCCACTTCGAGAAGCACAACGAGCTCGATCTCTCGTTCGGCGTGAAGGGCCTCTCCCGCTTCCGCGCCAACATCTTCATGCAGCGCGGCAACGTCGCCGGCGCCTTCCGCACCATCCCCTTCAAGATCCTCACCTTCGAGGAGCTGGGGCTGCCCACCGTCATCTCCGAGTTCGCCTCCAAGCCGAGCGGCTTGATCCTGGTCACCGGACCCACGGGCTCGGGCAAGTCGACGACGCTGGCCGCGATGATCGACAAGATCAACTCCGAGCAGCGCCTCCACATCATCACCGTGGAGGACCCCATCGAGTACCTGCATGGGCACAAGCTCTCCATCGTGAACCAGCGCGAGGTGGGGACCGACACCGAGGGGTTCAAGCACGCTCTCAAGTACGTGCTGCGCCAGGACCCGGACGTCGTCCTGGTCGGCGAGATGCGCGACCTCGAGACAATCGAGGCCGCGCTGACCATCAGCGAGACGGGGCACCTGGTCTTCGCCACGCTGCACACCAACAGCGCCATCTCCACCATCAACCGCATCATCGACGTCTTCCCGCCCCACCAGCAGGCGCAGGTCCGCTCCAAGCTCTCCTTCGTCCTGCAGGGCGTGGTCTCGCAGCAGTTGCTGCCGCGCCACAACGCACCCGGACGCGTGCTGGCGCTGGAGATCCTGGTCCCCAACCCCGCGATCCGGAACCTCATCCGCGAGGACAAGGTCCACCAGATCTATTCGTCGATGCAGGTGGGGCAGGACAAGTACCAGATGCAGACGCTCAACCAGAGCCTGTTCTCGCTCTTCCAGCGCCGCCTCATCTCCCACGAGGAGGCCATGAGCCGCTCGGTGGAGCCGGAGGAGCTGCGGATGATGATGGAGGGGCGCACGGCCGCGGCGCAGCCGGGGATGATGCAGGCGCCCCCGGGACGCAGGGGCTGAGTCCGTCCCCGGTGCGGGGGGCCTGGCGGGCGGGGGGTGAAGAACCTATGAGAGGCCGATGGCCTCCACCGCACCGGCTCCGGCGCGTGACCGTGCCGTCGCCGCCTGGCTGCTGGTCTGCGCCGCGTTCGTCGCCACGATGGTGGCGGTCGGCGGCCTCACCCGCCTGACCCGCTCGGGCCTCTCGATCGTCGAGTGGAAGCCGATCCTCGGAGCGATCCCGCCGCTCGGCGACGCCGCCTGGCAGGAGGAGCTGGCCAAGTACCAGGCCAGCCCCGAGGCGAAGCTCGTCAACGTCGACCTCTCGCTCGAGGGGTTCAAGCAGATCTACTACGTCGAGTGGTTCCATCGTCTCCTCGGGCGGCTCACGGGCATCGTCGTCCTCGTGCCGCTGGTCTACTTCGTCGTGCGCAGGAGGCTCGATCGACGGCGCATCGCCCAGCTGGCCGGACTCTTCGCGCTCGGCGGGCTGCAGGGAGCCCTCGGCTGGTTCATGGTCCAGAGCGGCCTGGTCGACCAGCCGCACGTGAGCCCGTACCGGCTCACGGCGCACCTGCTCCTCGCGCTCCTGCTCTTCGCCGCCCTCGTGTGGGTCGCGCTCGACGTCGCGCTCCCTCGGGCTGCCGGCGCCGCGGCGGCCGAGCTGCGCAGCCTGCGCCGGGGCGCAGCCGCGTTGCTCGGGTTGCTCGCCCTGACCATCACGTGGGGTGGGCTCATGGCGGGGTTCCACGCGGGCCTCGTCGCGCCCACCTTCCCGACCGTCAATGGCGCCTGGGTCCCCGACGGCATGTGGCAGCGCTCGCCCGCCCCGCTCAACTTCGTCGCGAACCCGCTCACCATCCACGTCACCCACCGGTGCCTCGCGTACCTCGTCGTCTGCGGTGCCCTCGTCGTGGCCGTGGTGCTCGGGCGGTCCGCGGGTGCGCCGCCGAGGTTGCGGCGCCTCGGGGCCGCGCTCGCGGTCCTGGCGCTCGGGCAGGCCACGCTGGGGGTGCTGACGGTGCTGACCTTCGTGCAGATCACGTGGGCGTCGCTCCACCAGCTCAACGCCGTGCTGCTGCTCGGCGCCCTCGTCGCCGTCGTCCACCAGCTCTCCCCTGCGCGCGCAGCGCCCGTCACCCGGGCATGAGCCGACCTACGGCTTGCGCTTCTTCAGCAGGTCGCCCAGCGTGCCGAACCCGCGGGTGACCGGGGCGTCCTTGTCCTTGCCCTTGAAGCCCTCGAACTCCTTGCGCTCCTCGTCGTCCTTCAGGGCGGTGAGCGAGAGGCGCATCTTGCCCTCTTCGAGCGAGAGGACCTTCGCCTTCAGCTTGGTGCCGAGCGGGAACGCCTTGCGCAGATCGGCGCCCCGCGGCGTGCCGAGCTCGGACACCGGCACGAGGCCCCGCCCCGCGCGCCCCTTCGTCCCGTCGACCTGCAGGAACACGCCGTAGCTCTCCACGCGCTCCACCGCGCCGGAGACCACCTGACCCACGGCGAACTTCACCGCGTCGGGCTCGGTGCTCCCATCGAGGCTCACGCTGGCGCCTGCCGCCGCGGCCGCCTCGATGGTGGGTGCCAGGCGGACGCCCTGGTCGTCGACGTGGACCACGCGCACTCGCAGCCGGTCGCCGAGAGCCGCCTTCATGGTCCCGTCGGGCGCGCGCAGGTCGATGGCCTCGATGAACCCCTGGCGCCGCCCGTCGAGCTCGACGAACACCGCGTCCTTGCCCACCTGCACGATGACCACCTCGAGCATGTCCCCGACGCGGGGCCCACGCGCGCGGGGCGCGGCCCTCCCGGTCTGCTCGAACAGCGACGCAAATGACTCCTTCGGAGGCTCGGACGGCATGGCGGACGCTGCTTTCTAGGGATACTCGTACGTGGCCGGTCGCTTGCCGTGCTCGACCTTGCGGAAGCCCAGCGCCAGCGCGGCCGCGATGAGATCGGGGTTCTGGCTGCCCGTGGCGAGCAGCTCCTTCAGGTAGTCCATCCCGCGGCGCTTGTCCTTCATCGCCGCGAGAGCCACGGCGGCCACCACGCGGGCGTCGAGGGGCGCTGCCGCGGGCGGCGGATCGAGCGACGCCGTCCGGCCTTTGGCACCCTCCGTGTTGCCGCCCGACGCCGTGGCGTACGCGCCGAGCCAGGTGGCCAGAGGGCCGAGGACCAGCGGGTAGTGCGACAGCAGGGGCCCGACCTCGTTCGCGTGGTTGCGCGCCACCAGCACGTACACACGCTCCCAGAGCGTCCGCTGGGTGACCGTCCCGTGCTCCAGCGCGGTCAGCGACAGGGTGTCCGCCGCGTCCAGCTTGCCCTGGTAACGCGACAGGCGCGCCAGCCGTACGGCGCGCAGCGGGTTGTTCTCGCCGCTCTTGCCCCACGACGTCGCGATCTTGTCGGCCGACGCGAGGTCGCCCTCGTCCAGCGCCGCATCCATCGCCAGGAGATCGCTCCACGGCGCGTCGTCCGCCGCCATGGTCGCGATCTTCCCGGCATCGAGCACCAGCTTGCCGGCCAGCGCGTCGGGCGCCAGATCGAGCGCCTCGAGGAAGGGTAGCTTGCGCGCCTCGGGGGGCAGGGCCTCGAGGGCCTGCATCAGCTCCTCGGCGTTGACCCGCTCGTACGCCCTGGCTGCGCGCACGACCGCCACGTCGGGCGAGGTCGGCTCGAGGTCCTCGGTCGCCTTGAGCGCCTCGTCGAGGCGACCCCCGAGCAGGGCCACCCGGGCCGCCAGGGCGCGCGCCGGCTCGTACACCGCGGACAGCTGCAGGGCTTGCAGGGCTCCCTTGCGCGCCAGCGCCTCGTCGCCCAGGGGCAGCGCGATGGTCCCCAGCCACACCGCGGCGCCGGGCGACTGCGCCACGGCGAGCCCCCTCTGGATCTCCGCCCGCGTCTCGTCGTCGTTGTGCTTGTCGAGGGCACGCAGCGCGGCGATGGCGTGCGGGACGAAGGTCAGGCCCGAGGGCAGCTCGTCGATGCGCTTGCCCACCTCGTCGGCCTCGGGAGGGGCGGGGATCGACTCGCGGTTGGGGTCCCGTCCCCACGCGAGGGCGACCAGCGCCACGCCCTCGGCGCGATCGGGCATCGACTTGCGCAGCGCCTGGGCCAGGCGCATCGCCTCCTGCGCGTCGCCGTCCATCGCCGTCGCGCGCGCCTGCGCCACCTGGGCGACCACCAGGTCCGGATCGAGCTTCGCCGCCGTCGCGTAGCGATCCCGGGCGCGCGAGTCCCCCGCGCGCTCGAGCGTCGCGCCGGCCACCATCTGGTACCAGGGGTCGATGCTCGCCGGTGCGTCCCACCGCGGCAGCACCCCGGCGGCGCCGGCCGTATCCCCCTGCAGGAGGAACGACGCGACGCGGGCGAACGCGTACTTCTCCTCGGGGACGCCGACCTCCTTGTTTCGTGTGATGGCGTCCTCGAAGGCCACGTCCGCGCCGCTCTTGAGCAGGCCGACGAGCGCGCGCTCACGGGTCCAGTCGAGCGCGCCGCGCGGGCTCCTCGACTCGAGCTGGAACGCCTGGCCGAGCTCCTTCTCCATCTCCGGGAGCGAGTCCGGCTTGCCGGCGTGGAGCTGCTTCTCCACCGTCTCCAGGACGGCCTCGGACTGCAGGTGCTCCTGCGCCCGCTTGTGGCGATAGAAGAAGTAGACGCCGGTGCTGGCCGCGAGGAACAGCACCATGCCCACGATGAGCGTCGGCGCGCCCTTGCGCTTCGGCCCGCGCTCGGCGGCCGCCCACCCCACCACCGGGGCCGCGCGATCTGCCGGGGGCTCGAAGACCCCCGAGAGCGCGAGGGCGTCCAGCACGTCGCGCGGGTGCGGCACCATGGGCCCCTCCGGAGCACGCGCCGGCACCTGGTAGGCAGGGAATGGCGCGGGGGCCTGGGCGGCGCGCGCGCCGTTGGTCGCGGGAAAGTCCTCGAACGGGGGGCCAGGGCGCTTGGGGACCGATGGGCCCGTCGGGAGCGGCTGCTGGACGGAGATCTCGATCTCGCCCGAGGCGGAGGGCGCCGGCGCCCGCATGATCGCCGGCATGGGTGCAGGAGCGGCAGCCTGGGGCTGCCTCGAGGGCTCGAACGGTGGCAGAGGAGGCTCGAACGCGAGCGGCGCCGTCTCCGCGTCCTTGGCGAAGCGCGCGGGCACGGCGGGGGCGGCGGGAACGGGGGGCGCCGGCAAGGGAGGCATCGCCGGCAGGGGAGGCATCGAGGGTGGGAGCGGTGGCATCGACGCCGGCATGCCCCGCGGGGGCGGGGTACCCGCCGCAGGGATGGGCGGCAGCGGGCCAGCGCGCGTCGGCTCGTCGTCGCTCATCGGCCCCTCGCCGTCCGGGCTGGAGCCCTGGACCGGGCGCACGTGAACGGCGGTCGTGCTGTCGCTCATCGAGTCGAGCGGCGGGCGCATGGGATGGGCCGTGGCATGCGCGACCTCTGCGGCCACGGCCCGCGTGCCTGCCTTGCCCTGCATGGGGCGGAAGACCCGCGCTCGCTCCAGCCACAGCTGCGCGTCCGGATCCCGTGCGCCGAGCTGGATGGCTCGCTCGAGGACCTTCTCTGCGCGCTCCGCGTCTCCCCGGCGAAGGAGCACCTCTCCCAGCCAGCGGTAGATCGTCCCGTCACGCGGAGCCTGCTTCCCCGCGGCCACCAGCGCCGCCTGCGCATCTCCAAAGCGCTGCGCTTCCATGTACATGCGGGCGACGGCGATGAGGACGCCGACATCGGCGGCGTGCCGCTGCGTGGCGAACTCGCCGACCTGCTGGACGAGCGGGCCCCGAGGAGTCGCACGCAGCGCGTCGCACAGCGCGATGGTCGCCGCGGGGCTCGGGCTCTGCTTCCAGCGTTGAACGAGCTCGTCGATCGGTTCGGCCATGAGAGAACGCGCGCGCCCGCCATTGTCCGACGAACGGCGGACCAACGCGAGTGAAACTCGTAGGGGCCCGTTTTGCCTGTCAGGATCGCTTCTTGGGGCGGGCGAGCCCCAGCTCTTTCATCACGAGCTGGAGGTCATTCCAGGCCTGGCGCTTGACCTCCACCTCTTCGTTCGGGCTGCCGGCGCGCAGGAGGTAGGAAGGGTGGTATGTCGGCATCACCAGGGTCTTGCCTCGATAGAGCTTCCACTGGCCTCGAATCTTGGTGATCCCGATCTTGGTCTCGAGCAGGGCCGCGACGGCGGTGTTGCCCAGCGCGACGATGACCCTGGGCTTCACCAGGGCGAGCTGCTCGTGGAGGTATGGAAAGCACGCCGCCATCTCCTCGGGCTCGGGCCGGCGATTGCCCGGCGGCCTGCACTTGAGGATGTTGCAGACGTAGACATCGGTCTCGGGGGAGAGGCCCATCGCGCCGATCATCCGATCGAGCAGCTGTCCGGCCTTGCCGACGAAGGGAATGCCCTGAGCATCCTCGTCCGCGCCGGGCGCCTCGCCGATGAAGCAGAGGGCCGCGTCGGGGTTTCCCCGGGAGAACACCGTGCGGGTGCGGGTGGAGGCGAGCCCGCACTTGGTGCAGACCGCGACCTCCGCGGCGAGCTGGGCCAGACGGACGCGACGATCGGGGGCGGGGTCGGGGGGTGCGGGTGGGGTCGAGGTCGGGGTCGAGGAGGTCGGGGTCGGGGTCGGGGTCGGGGTCGTGGTCGAGGTCGAGGTCGAGGTCGAGGTCGAGGTCGAGGACGAGGTCGAGGTCGAGGTCGAGGTCGAGGGCGAGGTCGCGGTC